>JAESGQ010000052.1_pt1 | contig 185983 bp, 181 predicted proteins | sample 9266251 | NCBI WGS metagenome assembly JAESGQ01 (sample SAMN17056778, study PRJNA650883) | algae metagenome | isolation source: Kaiparowitsia implicata GSE-PSE-MK54-09C and co-occurring heterotrophs from... | place: USA: Kaiparowits Plateau, Grand Staircase Escalante National Monument, UT ...
TGACCACCTGATGCTCACCGCCGCTGGATTATGGAACTTCTACCTGATGGCCGCTTGAGACCAGCACCAAAACAGAACCACTGCCAGCGAGGGTAGTTCTTTCAGTTATTCCCCAACAGCTCTAATACACATCGTCCTTATCTTCTCAGATATCTCCTTATTCCCCAACAGGTCTATTTACTTGCTGATGGGCCTTCTTTAGATGTTTGCAGAGTGACCAATGGGTGAAGTTGGGGAACTGTGGAGTTTAGGGTGATCTGGTTGTAGAGAGTTGGATTGAGCCACCTCTTTTTGCAGTTCTATCTTGCGGTGCAGATATTCTGAGATGAGGCCATGCAGCAGCAGGTTGCGGGCGGCGGCAAAGGCGCTGTTGGGTGCGAGGATGTGGCGATTCGTCACCACATGGTTCCAGGAAGCATCGCCTGTGAGATGAGTGAAGTAGAGTGCAAAGTTTTCGTCGAACTGGAGCGAAATCACCGCCCGCTCAAATTCATCGCTGGTGAGGCAAAGGGAATAGATGATCTTAAACAATTCCACCGCACATTCCAGATCTAATACCTGAAACCATCTTCGTTTAGATACATCGATCTGTAACTCAACAGGTTGAATGCTGTCAAAATTGAATCCTCGTTGGTGTATTTTCTGTAGCCAATTGGGATTCCGCTCCTTTGCTTCGTGATAATCCAACACAAAGTTATACAGGATCAAGTCATGTTCTAAGAACGCATTCTCGGCTAAATCCGCCACGGTTTTGGGATAGAGGGTCGATTTAGCAATAGTGGAGTCAGGACCATTGTCAATCAAGAAGTTCACAATGTTAGACCCGAGGCAGAGGTGGCGCACAATCAGGTAGTTGGCCTCGGGGGTGACAAAGGTGGCGAGAAACACCGCCGCCATGCGATGCATAAAGCCGTAGGCGCTGAACTGAAACGGCAGCAGGCGCTTGGTGGTCATAATCAGCGCCAGCATCACATTGGCGAAGATGCGAATGGGAATCAGTAGGTAGTTGCGCGACCAGTTCTGCAAATCTCGCAGCATGTAGGCTTTGGCAACCGGGTCTACTGGTATGCACTGGTCGGCGTAGAGGGTGTCCCAGGTATTGGGATTTTGGCGATCGCGCGGTTCATAGCTCCAAGTCATTAGCAGATTTCCTCCAGTTGCAGGCGATAGAGGCGAGCAGTCACTTGTGCGGTTTTGACAATGCGCTGGGCGATCGCCTCGGTCATCCACTCAGCATTAAACAGTTGATCGAGCTTGTCGATATGGGCGTGGTCGTGCTCGCCGTGGTAAGCCATGAAGGACACCTGCTCTTTCGAGAGCCCCAGCGTTTGCTGAATCTGCCCGGCCCACTGCGCCGCCAGCCGATTGCCCAAGCCTTCAATAATAAACATGCTGCCCACCAGGTCGACCGGATTGTCTTGCGAGGCGCGGTGAAAGATAAAGGCCGACAGCGCTTCAGAGCCGAGGTTTTTCTCTGCGGCTTGAATCACCGCCAGGTCGCCCCCGACCGCCACATAGTTGCGCTCTAGCATTTGAAAATCGCGGTGCTCGTCTTGAGCATGCCCAATGAGGAGCGATCGCACCCGAAAATCGGTCATATTCGATGCGGCCCGCGCAATCCACCGGGCACCCTCCACCACCTGAGGCCGCAGGTTGCACAACAGCGCTTGGTAATCGTCTAGCGTAAACTCGCCTCGGTTTAGCCGTCGAATAATGGGCACGGAGTGGAGCGATCGCTCAAACTCTAACCACACGAGCGCCAACTGTCGCAGCAACGCTGACGAAACGGGATTCACAGAATCTCCCGTAGAATTGTTCATAGATTCATCCGTAGATTTATTCGTAGATTCATCCTTAGATTGATTCGCAGTAGATTTCACAGAAACATCCACTAAACTATCTACCGATTCATCTGCGGATAAATCCACAAAGGACTGACGACTGGCGGTGGCCTGGGTAGAAGCGGTAATAGACGGGGCGATCGCCCCATCGCTCGAAACACCTGAATTGAGAAACACCTGTCCAGTGCCTTCTACCACCGTCAGCTTTAGGTAGGCCGTTGTGAAGCGTCCGCTCTCGGGCACAAAGCAGAACACCGTCTGCCCCGGTTGCAGCTTGCCAGAGGCCAATAGCTCCTCCAGCATGAGGTAAATCGAGGCGCAACCCGTGTTGCCCCGCGTATAGAGGTTAGTGAACCATTTGTCTTCGGGCACCATGCAGTCGGCCTGCTGCAACAAATTCACAATTTGCCCGCGAAAGAAGTGCGAGGAATAGTGACACAGCAGCCAATCAATCTCACTGGGGTGAATGCGCCCCGCCTCAATCAGCCGCAGCCAACCCTCAACGCCCAGCTTAATCACGTTATCCAGTAGGCGAATGTTTTGCCGCAGGTTGATCTGTCCGGCTGCCGCCGCCTCACCATAGGAGGGGGCATCCACCCAGCTTTGCAACTGTTGGGGATTATCCACCCCCGCATACATGCACACGGGGTAGGCATTCGCGTGAGAAATCAGCTCAATCCAATCAATGCGAAGGCTAAGTCCCTGGGCACTGGGGCGAGGTTCCACCAGCATCGCGCCCGCTCCATCCGATAGCATCCAGCGCAGAAACTCTGTATCAAACGGCAGCGTTTGCCCCGCCTGCACGCTGGCTTCGGCCTCAAACTTGGTATGACGAAACAGTCGCGAGGGGAGTTCAGACGCAACGGCGATCGCCCGCTGCCGTTGCCCCACCCGCACCTGCGCCGCCGCATAGTTGAGCGCCGCCACCCCAGCACAGCAGACCCCCATGTGCGAGGTCGCCTCTAGGGGCGCTGTTTCTGGCAGTTCCCCATGTACCATGCTGCCAAACCCCGGCACCAGCAAATCGGCCCACGTCGTGGCACAGGCCAGCAAATCCACATCGCGAGGATTTAGCCCACTGTGGTGCAGCAGATCGCGCACCGCTGCAGCCGCCATCTGACTGTTGGAATATGTCGGGGCATGGGTCTGCGGATCAATCGCGTAGTGGCGCTGCACAATGCCATTGCTCGCCAGAATGCGGCGCTTCACCCGCGACGGCTTGCCGTTGACCTGCCCTAAATACTGTTCTAGCTCGTCATTGGGAATGGGGTCGCCGGGCAAGAACTTGCCCAACTGCGTGATGTAGGCGGACTGCATGAGGGATACCTCTGAGACTCGTGACGTATCCCTACGATGGTTCCCACTTAGGCAAATTCCAAAGCTGGGTGGATCAGTTTCTACACAGGCTGCGCATTCAGGCGACAGGGCGATCGCCCCCACCACTGTCACAGCCTGTCACACTCTCACCCAAACCCCTCTCTTACAGCCGATTCATCCCACCATCAGCCCCAAAAAACCATCGCACCAAAAATTGTGCCAATTGTGCCAGTTGCGATCGCTATCACCCATCCGGGCGATCGCCCCTCCCCCACTGGGTACAGTAATAAAACTCCTCACCCCATCACCCCTCACCTCTTCACCCCATGCCCCTCACCCTCCGCCAAGCCCTCGAGCGCTACTACGCCGCCAACCCCACCTTCACCCGCAATCAAGATCTATGGGTCGGCCGAATTCGGGTGCCCTGGCGGGATCTGCAAAAGCACGACATCATGCATGTGATCACGGGTTACAGCACCGAGTTAGATCAAGAACTGCAGCTGATTGGCTTTTTGCTCACCGCCATCACCTGGAAACGACCCTGGTACTTCTATTTGCAAAGTGTGGGCGTGTTTCTGGAGCTGTTGGGGCGATCGCTCACGGGTAAAACCTATGGCGCTCGCTACCTCTCGCCGCTGCGCATCTGCCGCCTGTATGGACGAGGGATTCGGCAGGGGCGCACCGTGCGGCGCAAAATTGATGCCTACATCGATCCAGAGCCGCTGATGGACAGCCCCGTTTCAACCCTGCGGCAAGACTACGGCATTGCCAACGCAGGGGCCTGGGATGACGTGGACGCAAACAATTCAGGCAATTCAGGCAATTCAGATACTTCCAGTACATCAGACACTTCAGGGCTTCCGAGGGAAGCGCTCTAGCAGGGCGCGCAGGGCAGGGCTAGGGGCGCGGTCTTCTAGCGAGTCGAGCTTGTTCCAACTAAAGGGGGCTTGTCGCTCTGCCGCCATCCATAGTAGCTGGCGCGCTCGCGTCATAGCCACATACAGCAAGCGAAACTCCTCGGAGGTTTTGAGGGCATCGGCCTGGTGCCACGCATCCATAATGCTGGGCAGCAGCGGCTGCTGATGCACGATCGCCCGAATCTGCGCCCGCGCCACCTCCGACGGGTTGAACTCGCCCAAAAATCGCGCCTGGGGCAACAGCCGAATGCTGCCGGGAATCATCTGCTCTTGCAAAAAAGGAATGAAGACGGCATCCCAATCCAATCCCTTTGCCTTGTGCATGGTGATGATGGTGAGCTGCCCCGGCTTGGTATAACGCTCATCCAGAGATTCTGTTTCCACAGGCGAAAACTGCTCTCCCCGCACAATCTCCTGCAATTCATCCAATATTGCGCCGAGGGATGGGTTAAAGGCCGTGCGCTGGGCAATGCGGGCCGAGAGTTTGTCGGCGGTGGCAAGTTCGGTTTGGGCATATTTGAGCGTTAGCGCCAAAAACGGAATCAGTTGGTAGGTGGGCAGCTCGACCCGTGCCCGCAGCACGCTGGTGCAGTAGCGGCGGGCATACTGCACGGGGTCTGTTTGAACAGGCTCTAGCGGCCCTGGGTAAAGAAATTGCTCAGGCTGGGTGCTAAGGGCATTCAAGTCTTGGCTAGGGATGAGGCGGCGCGTGGTCAGCACCTGAAGCGCTGCTTTGAGGTAGTCGGGAGCGTGGGGGCGATCGCAAAATTGCAGCAGTGCCAAGATCTCTTCAGGAATATGAGAGTGGCGATCGCGCTCACTCACATCATAAATTTCCACCCCCAGCGCTTCTAGCTCAATTCCCAACTTATAGGATTGGGGGTTGCGCAGCACATCGGCCACAAACTTGCCCTGCTTGTTTTCGCGCACCAGCACCGCCGCCCGCGTATGAGGATTGGCCTGAAACAAGTCAGCCAGCCGCGTCGCCATCAGCTCAACGGAGTGGTAAATATCTTGAGGAATCCGCAGCTCCAAGCCAGTGCCGAGCGGGGAGGGATTGGCATCCGTCTGCGGGTCGCCGGGGGCAACCGGGTGAATATCTTGCGGGCGAAACGGAAGCGCGGTGCCCTGCCACCCGCCCGCGGGCTGAGCGGGCCGAGACGAGGGCTGAGTGGATGAGCCAACCCCACCCGGCGGCTTGCCGTAGCGCTGGTTCACCCACGTAACAAGGTAATTGGCCGCCTCTAGAATAATGGGACTGCTTCGCCCCGCCTGATCCATCTCTGCAAGCCGCCCTTGAGCCGCGCAGCGTTCGCAAAACTCTCGAAAAAAGATCGGGTCTGCCGGGGTAAAGGTGGAGTTGATGGCCTGGTTGGGATCGCCCACACGCACTAAGTTCGGGTGCGATCGCTCGGGGTGGCTGGCCAAAATTTCGAGCAGTTGCGTTTGCAACGGTGACGAATCTTGCGCCTCGTCTTCAAACACGGCATACACCTGCCGCTGCCACGATTCGCGCGCGCTGTCATGCTGCAACACGCGCAACGCCGCCAAAATCATGTCGTCATAGTCGATAAAGCCCCGCTTTGCCAGCAGCGCCTGGTAGTGCTGATAAAGACCTGCGGCGATCGCCAACAGGGTATAGCCCTCGGCGGGCTGGTCATCGGCAAGGGCAGTGGGTTCCCAATCCTCAGCCAATTGCGCCAGCGCATTGGGCAATAGGCCAGAGCTTTTGGCCTCGTGGATGACCGTGTGCGCCAGCCCCGGCAGCACCTCGGTTCGCAGCACCGACTGTCGCCGCAGCCGCTCCGTTTCTTCCCCGTCAAACTGCTGCCCTTCGAGCAACTGCTGATACAAGCGGGGATTGCCCGCAATCCACTGTTCTACACTAGTGCGAATCAGGCGATGGCTTTGGTTGGGGGCCACGAGCGTCACCCGCTCGCTGCTCAGCCTCGACAGATCGGGGTGGCGGTTGGCAATGCTCAGCGCCAGACCGTGCAGGGTGTAAACCGCAAACCCCGTGCGGGGCAGACTCAAGTCATCCAGCCGCTGGCGAATCTTGAGCCGTAGGTTTGCAGCAGCGGATCGAGTAAAGGTGACCAGCACAATTTGGTCATCGGCAACGGCCTGCCCTGCGAGCGCATGTAAGTAGCGCTTGCCTAGCAAAATTGCTGTGGCGATCGCCATGCCAGTAGACTTGCCCGCACCCGGCACGGCCGACACCGCCAACGGCCCCCCCGCCCAATCCGCCAAGGGCAACTGCCCCGGTCGCAGCTGCAGCCGCAGAGCGTCTAGCTTGGCCGTCAAAGCCTGATACCGCTGATCTCGATCAACCGCTGGGGTCACGGGGTTCACGGGGGTGAGTTGGGTTGCGGGGCAAGTCCTGATGTCGGTTATCTTAGGGCGTCGGGCTGACGGGTGTGAGCGCGCCTTTGATGGCCAAAATCTTCTCGATCACCTGTTCCACAATCTTGTCGGGCGTTGAGGCCCCCGAGGTAATGCCCACGGTAATCGCCCCGTCGGGTAGCCAGGGGGTTTGACGCTCTAGGTCACCCCCCAGGGGTTTGTGTTCGACCTGGTTGCCTGGCCCGATGCGATCGCCACTGTCGATATGCACCGAGGGAATCCCGCGCTCTACCGCAATCTCTTGCAGGTGGGTGGTGTTAGAAGAGTTGTAGCCCCCAATCACCACCATCAAATCCAGATCTTCTTCCACCAGTTGAAACATCGCATCTTGCCGCTCTTGGGTGGCGTCGCAGATGGTGTTGAACGCCAGAAAGTGCTCATTCAGCGCCGTGGGGCCATACTTCTTCAGCATGGTGCGCTCAAATAGCTTGCCGATCTGCTCCGTTTCGCTCTTGAGCATGGTGGTTTGATTGGCTACACCCACGCGCTCCAGATCGCGGTCGGGGTCAAAGCCCTCTGAACAGGCATTCTGGAACATCGCTAGGAACTCTTCCCGGTCGCCGCCCGAGAGAATGTAGTGGGCCACGTACTCCGCCTGCTTTAGATTAAGCACCACCAGATAGGTGCCCGCAAAGGAGCTGGTGGCCACGGTTTCTTCATGGTTATACTTGCCGTGGATGATGGAGGTGGAGGCAACGCGCTTGTGCTTTTCTACCGTATTCCACACCTTAGACACCCAGGGACAGGTGGTATCCACGATGATGCAGCCGCGATCGCTCAACAGCTGCATCTCCTGCACACTCGCCCCAAAGGCTGGCAAAATCACCACATCGCCCGAGGCCACGCCCGAAAAATCTTTGACACCGGCGACCAGTTCAATAAAGAACACGTTCATGTCCTTCAATCGCTGGTTGACCGACGGGTTGTGGATGATTTCATTGGTGATCCAAATCCGCTCAGTGGGAAACTGCTGCCGGGTTTCGTAAGCCATTGCCACCGCACGCTCCACCCCCCAACAAAAGCCAAACGCTTCAGCGAGGCGAATCGTCACGTCCCCGCGCGTGAGCCGATAGCCGTTATCCCGCAGTTGCTGAATCAAGCCACTCTGGTATTCCGTCTGCATTAGGCCCGAGACTTCGACCTCGTGACCAAACCCCTTGCGGTGGTAGTGGTCAGAATGGTTGAGCGATCGCTTAAATGCTTTGGTATCCATGCGGGTTATACGGTTCGTTAACAGTTCATTAGCAGGATCAGCGGACAAACATTAGTGGGTGCATCCCACTTTTGTAACCCTCACCCTATAATCCCTCTCCCATGGAAGGAGAGGGGCTTTGAATCCGGCTCCCCTTCTCCCAAAATGGGAGAAGGGGTTGGGGGATGAGGGCAAACTTGCAAAACTGGGATGCACTCAACATCAATGAACAGCAGTATGTTGCTTTCAGCCTATCAGAGACGATGGACTTTTACGCTGGACGCTTACGCTTACTTTACGCTTACTTATAGTGGAGCACTCTAAGCGCGCCCACCTTTGGATGGTCTAGCAGCTTGATCTCACGTAGCAGTTTTCGGTTTGATGAGCGACCTTTCTGTCTTCGCGGACATACCAGCAAGTGTGTACCCAGTATTGATCCCATAGATCAATGCTATCTGAAGATGGAATGAGCCAGCACAGATAACATAAGTACAAAAACGCACGCTCTGGAGCAGAAACCTGGCTGCAATAGGCTAAGTTGGAGATCTCAGTCGCAATTTGGGGTTCCAGTTGAACACTGGTTCGACGGCAGATATCTGCGAGTTCAGATTGCTCACAGCAGTGATAAGCAAACCCTAAGCCAACCCAAGCTTTTGCGTCATCGGATTTTATCCGAGTGGCAGATTCCAAACAAGCGGCTGCTTGCTGATAGTCATGTAGCAGCATGTAGGCGATCGCCATATCCCACCGCAACTCACAAGAATCCTGCTCTTGCGCCAATGCTTCTTGATAGCAAGCGATCGCCTCTTCATAGCGCTCTAGGGGAATGAGGGCGCGGCCTTTGTTATGCATGGCCCAGCCTCTATACTTTGGGTCACAGGTTTGTGAGCGTCGATCCCACTTCACAAAATTCACTAACGTTTCAAATGCAAAGTTATGGCAGTTGATCTGCAATCCATATTGTTGGAGCACCAGTACCGTTGCAATGATGTCATCCGACCCTTTCATCCCTAGCACTTCATCCTCATGGCTATGAATTACTCGCAGGAGTTCTAGTGCTTCAGTGAACTTAGCTTGGGCCTCATGATCGCGCCGCTGTTCCAACAGAGTGTAGGCCCAGTTAGATAGCATGAGCGCCTTACTCAAGCAAATTTTATCGTAATCAGGCTGCAAGGCTAATGCGGAGTCGTAGAGGGCGATCGCCTTATCAAATTGATGAATCTTTGCTAAAGCACTGGCAAACGCCCACATAATTTGGTGGTTCTTAGGACAATACTCAGCAATGAGTTGACTAGCTGTGTAGATTTTATGAAACTCGCAAGGCTCTAAACCATGGAGTTCCACTGGGCTCTTCACGTAATAAAGCTCAGCAGGGTGAGTTTCATAATCAAATTCAAAGTCATCAACCTGCTCACACTCATGCCCTGGGTTAAAGTGTGGAATTGGACTATCAATGGCGTCGAAATAGATCCTCTGAAGGTGACACACTTGTCGATATTCCAAACAGTTATAACTTCTTCGAGTTAGTTCAGCACTCATGACAGGCACCAATCGTTAAGGGGGGTATCAACGTTGTAGCACGCATACTACAAAGCCTGCAACTGATGAGAATTTCTGCTCAGCAACGAGCGATCGCATTATCGATAGCAACTGTTCACCCATTGGCATTGCGCCATTCGGTTAGGACAAGCGGTGTTTGGCCTCGCTGAATTGAGGGAATGGACTTTCAAAAACAATATCTTTGCATGGCCCCCTAAATCCCCCAATATTGGGGGACTTGGAAAACTCTTGCTCCTCCAGAATTGGGGGTTGGGGGGGGCAAGTCATCCCTACGCTAAACAACGCGCCCGCAACGCTTGAACGCTTGCTCGGCGGCTAATCAGCCTGCGTAGCTGGGTCAGCACTTGATACAGTGGCATCTGTTGCCTTACCCCGCTGACTGACCCACTGGGTGACAATGTGCGACAGCAGTCCCATCGGCCCTGCAAACAGGCACAGCACCAGCGAATGCACCGTCCAGGTGCCCGTGCGCTCCCCTTCTAAATAAATCCAGCGGCCCACAAACAGATCCATCACCAAAAAGTGAATCCACCCCGTGGCGGCGACAGCAGGGGTCGAAAACAACTGGGTAATGGTGGTTAGGTCGGTTTGAGTAAAGGCTTCGGCGGTGTCGGGGTCGATGCTGTTGACGAAGCCATAGATATAAGCCGCCGCCAGCGCCACAAACGGCAGATGCGATGCCATCACGCGGCGGGTGACACCCCACTTGGGCAGCAAAATCATCAGCACCCAGAAGGGCAGCACGAATACGTTAGCCAGATCAAAGATGAGGTCGAGGGTCATGGGCGATCGCACGTCTACAAAAACAACAAGGACAACAGAAACAAGGCAACGGTTTCAGCATATCGTGTTCATTGCGAGGTGGGTTTTTGGGAGGGGTGGAGGGAGGAGACATCCCAGGCGCGATCGCCCTCATGACCCAAATCCTGCTGATCAGACTGAAGCAGGCGTTCTAGATCTTGGGAAAGTTGGCGCGATCGGGCCAGCAGTGCCGTTTCATCCCCCTGCATCACCGCTTGATCGTAGAGCGCTTGCTCATCGTGGTGCTGAAACAGTCGCGCCGCCCGCACAGCCCGATAAGAGCGCATGCCCAGCAGCTTGAGCGCATCGATGCCCATCTCTAGCGCAGAGCTAAAGGTTTCGCGCTGAATGGCATCAACCCCCAGGCGAATCAGCTCATAGGCATGGCGGCGATCGCCCGCCCGCGCCAAAATCTTGAGCTGCGGAAAGTGCTTGTGCGCCAGGTGAATCACCTGAGCCATCTTGTCGCGATCGTCAATGGCGAGCACCAGCAACCGCGCCTGCTCGGCCCCCGCCGCATGCAGCAGATCTAGCCGCGAGGCATCGCCATAGAACACCGTCCAGCCAAACCGACGCAGCAGATCGATTTGCTCGGGGCTGTGCTCCAACACGGTAATGCGGTAGCCGTTGGCAATCAACAGCCGTCCGACAATTTGCCCAAACCGACCAAAGCCCACGATGATCACCGCATCATCTTGAGCCGTGATGGAATCGGGGTCGCGCGGAACGGCTACCGGGGCGAATCGGGGCTGAATCCCGCGCTCATAGGCAATCATCAACAGGGGCGAGAGCAACATCGACAGCGCCACCACCGCAATCAGCAGCCCCGCCACATCTTCTGTCAGCACTCGGCTCTGCGCCGCAAAGGAAAACAGCACAAAGGAAAATTCGTCGCCCTGCACCAGCGCCACGGCAAACAGCAAACTCTGACTCAGCCCAAGCCGAAACAGCGCGCCCAACCCCAGCATGACGCCGCATTTGAGCAGCGCCACCCCCAACACCAGCCCCGCAATTAGCCACGGCTGCGCCAAAATTAGGTCAAAGTCGATGCTGGCCCCCACAGCCAGAAAAAACAGCCCCAGCAGCAGGCTCTGAAACGGCTCGATGGTGCTCATCAGCTCGTGGCGATACTCGCTTTCTGCCAGCACCACCCCACCCAAAAAGGTGCCCAACGCCGGAGACAGGCCCACCAGTTCCATCGCCAGGGTAATGCCGACCACCAGCAGCAGCGCTGTTGCCGTAAAGCTCTCTCGCAGTCGCGTGGCCACAATGAAGCGAAAGACGGGGCGCATTAAGAAGCGTCCGCCGACCACGATGCCAGCCACGGTGCCCATCACCAGCAGGGTTTGCTGCCAACCGGCTAGGGCATTGGCGGCGGGTTCTGCCGCAGCGCCCTCGGTTCCCAATAGGGGCAGCAGCGCCAAGATGGGGATGACGGCGATCGCCTGAAACAACAAGACCGAAAACGCCGCCTCGCCTCCGGGCGTTTTCATCAGGCCGCGCTCGGTTAGGGTTTGCACGCCGATGGCCGTGGAGGAGAGGGGCAAAATTAGGGCGATCGCCAGCGACGTTTGCCAAGTCAGCCCCAGCGCCATCCCCAAGCCGGTAAACAGTGCCGTAGTGCCCACCATTTGCAGTCCACCCAGCCCCACAATCGGCAGCCGCATTCGCCACAGCAGCTCCGGCTGAAGCTGCAACCCAACTAAAAACAGCATCATCACTACGCCAAACCCGGCGAAGTTCATCACATCCTGCCCGTCTTGCCCCACAAACCCTAGGCCAAAGGGGCCAATCACCACCCCGGCTATCAAGTAACCCAGCACAGACCCCAGCCCCAGCCGCTTCGCCACTGGCACCGCCAGCACAGCCGCCATTAAATAGACAAACGCCTGATAAAAAAAGGTGTTATCCGGCATGGCGGGGGGGCTCTGGGGAACGGTGAGAAACCGGGGCTAGGGCGGGCGCGGGTGCGTCTGCGAGGATGGCGTGGTCGAGCTGCTGGTTGAGGTGGCGCGCAGCGTCTAGCCCATCTGAGTTGAGCCGCCCATCGCGCAACGCTTCCACCACCTGGCGATAGGCAACGGCATGGGGTTCAATCTCGGCTTGGTGCTGAAGCTGGTGCGTGCCGTGAACGACGAAGGGGGGCAGGTAGGCCATGCCGCACAGGGTAGCAGTGCGCTCAAACGGGGTGAGCAGCTCGCGGATGGTGTAGTGGTTGTAGCCACTGCGGCAATAGGCGTCGGCACCGCCTCCGGTGGTGATGGCCGATAGCAGGGTTTTGCCCTGTAGCGCCACGCCCTCATGGCCATAGGCAAAGCCGTGCTCAAGCACGAGGTCTTGCCATTCTTTGAGCAGGGCGGGGCTGCTATACCAATAAAAGGGATGGTGAAAGATGATGATGTCATGCGATCGCAGCAACTCTTGCTCGCGCTGCACATCAATGTGGAAGTGGGGATAGACTTCGTAGAGGTCATGCAGGGTGACTTGCTCTAGCCCCTGCACGGCATGAATGAGAGCGCGGTTAATGCGCGATTTTTCGAAGGCGGGATGGGCAAAGAGAATAAGGACGGCGTTGGAGCGCGATCGCATTGCAGAGTGGGGGTTAAGGGGGGAGCAGCAAGCTTACTCAGGATGATAGCGCAAGAGTCTGCCCTAGAGACGACAGCGGCAGGGGACGCTTCCCTACGGCGATCGCCCCGACCCCTCGCACTACATTGAGTAGTAGACGGGTATTAGACGGGTTGCGATCAGAGGACTCACCGCAACCCGTCTGCCCTGCCGCTACCGGGTCAGCACCGACATAAACTTGCCCTCAGAAAACAGCGCAGGAATAATCGGCGTAAACTGCGCTCGATCCGTCGCCACTTTCTTGACGTAGAGTTCATTCATCGCGTGGATCCCTTGATCCCGCGATCCCACAATCCAAATCTGCAAACAGCTATCGCCCTGCTGCGTGGGCAGCAGAGGATTGAAGTCAGATGTCATGAGTATTTGCCTCGCTAATGAGATGTATCGAAGAAACGCGCCTAGGGCGTGGTTGACCCAACCACTTGTCAGCATTAGCGAGGCGCTTGATAATCATCAAAGCCTGGCTCCTGCCTAGTCCAGGAGTCAGGTCAGCTGGTTAGTGAGTGCTGGATACACTCCTAATCAGCGCCCAAAACCCCAAGCGCGCATTTAGATGTCACCGGAACCTGATTCCGGTATCGCAAAGAATAAACCAACTAGCCAGAGAAAACAAGTGTTTCTCTCTACATTTTGTGACATTGCGCCACTGACCCATACAGGTGGCACCAGTCGATGCTGGATAACCCCGGAAGCGAAGGTATTATCCAGCACATTCAACGGATAAGCACCCCATTCTCCAGCATTAACCCTCAGATCTGCCGGATAACACCCCAAAGTCTCAGACTTATCCAGCAAATATCCTGTTTAATTCCTCAAGAACTGGATATTATCTCGTAGATCTGCTGGGTAATGCGGCAAAGCTAGTACGGGCTAGCTGAAATAGCCCTACCATTTAGGGGTAGGGCAACGAGGACTCTCTGTCATGACCAGACTGGCAGCCACCCCCATCACCTTGAGCGAACCAGAGCGGACTGAATTAGAACACTTGGTTCGACGGCGGAGTACCTTCCAACAGATCGCCTTGCGCGCCAAGATTATTCTGTAAGCCAGCCAGGATAAAGGGCATGGCGAAATTGCCCGAGACTTGGAGATGAGCAAAGAGATGAGCCGACGTTGGCGGGGTCGTTGGCTGGAGCTGAGTCAGCGCAACGGTGCTGTCGAAGACCGACTACAGGATGCCCCGCGAGCGGGGGCACCCGCCACCTTTACCCTCGAGCAAATCACGCAACGCTATGCCCTCGACTGTTCCCCGCCGGAGCAGTATGTCCGCCCCATCCGTCATTGAACTCCTCAAGGGCTGGCGGATGAACTGATGAAGCAGGGCATTGTCAAGCGCATCAGTCCGCGCCATGTGGGCCGACTCTTAGCCGAGGCTGATCTTAAACCGCACCAGAGCCGCTACTGGCTCCCTCCCCCCCCGACCCTAAATCTTCAGACAAAGTCAAAGACATCTGCCACCTCTACGAGCAAGCCCTGACTCGCGCCGAACACGGCGAATTGACATTCAGTGTGGACGAGATGACAGGGATTCAAGCCCTAGAACGGACGATGCCCGACATTGCCATGAAGCTTGGGCGCTGCACCCTCGTCGAGTTTGAATATATTCGCCATGGCACCCAATCCCTAATTGCATCATTCAACGTCGCCACCGGACAGGTGAACCAGGCCACCGTGGGAGACACCCGCACCGAGCAGGACTCGATGTCCATCTGCGAGCCTTACTGGCTCAATTGCCGGAGGCCCCCCAAGATTCATCTCGTCATGGATTGTCTCAATACTCACCAATCGCAATCCCTCCTGCGACTCGTCGCAGAACTGGAGGAGACCCCCATGGCGTTAGGCCAAAAAGGGAAGTCCGGTATTCTCCAGTCCATGGCGACTCGAGCGGCGGTTTTGAGCGACTCCAACCACCGTTGGGTCGTTCACGTTACCCCCAAGCATTGCTCGTGGCTCAATCCCATTGAGATCTGGTTCAGCATCCTAGTTCGCAAGTTGCTCAGACGCTCAAGTTTTACCAGTACGGCCCAACTCAAAGCGAAGGTTTTAGCATTTGTCGATTATTTCAATCGCACCATGGCTAAGCCGTTCAAGTGGACCTACACGGGTAAGCCCTTGGTCTCATAAATACTTTGGTCATTTATGCCGCTAAGTACTAGGAGACAATGTGTCCAGGTTGAGAGAACGATGCAGCTTGCAAGATTTTCCCCCCTTCCGCTCAGCCTGTAGAGATTCACCGGATAGGAACGCTTGTATTCTCGAACGAATGTATTATGGGTGCAGGGCTGGGAGATAGGACGGCGATCAGATTGGTTAGTCCAATCCGGGTGGTGAGGCTCTAGCAACGCCAGAGTTCCACAACCCAAACCATTCAAAACCAGCGATTCAATGCGCTATCTACGTAAAGCCCTATAAGTAGATGGTAAATAGATGGACATTCGGCTTTGCTGGTTTGAAGAGAATCATCCCTGACTCAATGTCTCGCCTCTCATGCCATGTTCTCAATTGGGGCTAAAGCAATGGCTTGAACCATCCTTGTAGGGTGTGTTTCAACTCATTCCTCAACGCCGCTGTTTAGAGGACCGGCATCATGGGTGGTGCGATCGCCCTAGCGTTGCCGTTATTCACTGCGTCCATTCTTGGCCTATGCATCCCGATCGGTCTCTCAGTTCTGTGCCCTTGGGCTCTGTTATCGAAGGCTCCCTCAGTCAGGGCTTGGCGGTGCGTCTACATCCCGATGTGTCCGTCGAAGACATGCGTGTGGGCAAGTTTTTGGTCGTGCAAGGACGGCGATCGCGCTTCTTTTGCATGCTGACAGATGTGACCCTGGGCACCGCCAGTCCCCGAATTTTGGCAAATCCACCTGATCCCAGCAATAGTTTTCTGCAAGATGTGCTGGCAGGCAGTGGCACCTATGGCACCATCGATCTCACCCCAATGCTGATGTTTACGCCGGTGGATGCCACAGATCCTGATGCAGCATCTCCCTCGCCTTCTGGCCCTCGGGCCAACACCAACGCAGTGGATCTGCTGCCCGTCAAAACAATCCCCAGCCATTTCAGCCAGGCCTATGACGCCACCGAGCGTGACTTCAGAGCCGTCTTCGGCTGGGAAGATGATCCCCACCGCCGTAACTTTTCCATTGGACAACCCATTGATATGGAGGTGCCCATTTGTATCGATCTGGATCGGTTTGTAGAACGCAGCAACGGCATCTTTGGTAAATCGGGCACAGGCAAGTCGTTTCTAACCCGGCTGCTGCTGTCGGGCATCATCCGCAAGCGTGCCGCCGTGAATTTGATCTTTGATATGCATTCAGAATACGGCTGGGAAGCCACCTGCGAAGGCAAGCAGTTCAGCACTGTTAAAGGACTGCGCCAGCTTTTCCCGGGTCAGGTGCAGATTTTTACGCTTGATCCTGCCTCCACCCAGCGACGTGGGGTGCGCGATGCTCAAGAGTTGTTCATCAGCTATGACCAGATTGATGTAGAAGACTTGATGCTGGTGCGGGGCGAGCTGAACCTATCAGAAGCCAGTCTCGAAAACGCCATCATTCTGCGCAACGAGTTCGGCAAACACTGGATCAGCCGCTTGATGGCGATGACCAATGAAGAAATTCAGGAATTTTGCGAAGTCAAGATGGGCAGCAAGTCTTCGATTATGGCGCTACAGCGTAAGCTGACTCGACTGGATGATCTGAAGTATTTGCGCGCTGCCTCTCCGCATAACTATGTAAATCAGGTGCTCGATGCCCTGCAAGCCGGAAAGCATGTGGTGGTAGAGTTTGGCTCTCAGTCCAATATGCTGTCTTACATGCTGGCGACCAATATTATTGCGCGGCGCATTCACGCTCACTATGTGACGAAGGCAGAGCGGTTTCTGCAAAGCAAAAATCCGAGCGATCGCCCTCAACCCCTCGTCATCACGATTGAAGAGGCCCACCGCTTTCTAGATCCGGCGACGGTGCGGCAAACGATTTTTGGCACCATTGCTCGCGAAATGCGGAAATATTTTGTGACGCTGTTGGTCGTCGATCAGCGCCCGTCGGGAATCGACAACGAGGTGATGTCGCAAGTAGGAACCCGCATTACCGCCCTGTTGAATGATGAAAAAGATATTGACGCGATCTTTACAGGCGTCTCTGGGGGCCAAGCACTGCGCTCGGTGTTGGCAAAGCTCGATTCTAAACAGCAAGCGCTGGTGCTGGGGCACGCCGTCCCCATGCCGGTGGTGGTTAGAACTCGCCCCTATGACAGCACGTTTTATGCCGAGATTGGCGATCGCGACTGGGAGTCTTCTTCAGATGCAGAGGTGCTGATCGCAGCCCAATCCGCCCGGCGGGATCTGGGCGTTTAACTGGGTGCCACAGGGTGGGTTGGAGACATCTCGGTTGTTGGCGGAGTCCAAGATTCCTCCCGTTGGTCGGAATGACAGCATTTAATTACGTTAACGTCAGTTCGGGTTAAGAGGGTTTTGGGGCATCGCGCGACGCGCGATGCCCCAAAACCCTTAATGTGCCGTGCGCGTCGCGCACGGCACATTAAGGGTTTGAGCTTATCCCGAACTCAGGTTACGTTACGCCCACCTACTTATAAAGCTGAAAATCAGCAATGCGACACCACGTTCGGTTATCCCGGGGGAGTATCCGAACCTGCCTTCTATCCGAAGCTCTGATAATAAGATGAATGTTCACTGTGCATCGTTACATCAGGGCTCCGATTCAAGAGAAAATTTCTGACAAAATCCGCACATCAAGCGGGTTGTCATACAGCGAAATTTTACACCTAGCTAACTCTAAGAAACTTAAACCTAGGTTTCCTTCTGGGTTTTCTACTAGGAATCTTGACAGTGAATATTTGCGTCTTCAGGATCAAGGCCATAGTGCAGCTGCTGTTTTTTGAGTGGCTGTATGGCTACAAAGCTGGTTGAGTCTAGCTTTGCAGAACGCTGCCCTTCTATCCAACTTGCGGAGCCGAGCGATAGCAAGACAACTCGCATAAGGAGATTAAACTTTGGGTTCACCAGCGCTTAACACATTCATCCCTTAAGATCACCCTTCTGGATGAGTTTAGTTTCTTTACTGGAGATTAATGTTGTATTACTATAAGGAAGACGGCAAACTCATAACGACTTCGCATTTGCGCGGGTACATGTCAACTCTTTTCTATTCCTTTGTAGCATCTCGTCCGTTTTCTATTGACTTGACTGGTCTGGGTTTGACTCTATATCTCGCAGCGGATCATTCTCCCCACTTCTCTTCAGCCTTATTGTGTTAGCTTGATTCGCCGCTACATTTGCTGGTTCTTGCTATGACCTCGACTCACGATATCGACGCCAAGTCAGTCTATTTCTAGATATTGTGTTTTAGCACTCGAGTCTTGGTTTTCAGTTCTTTAGGGCGTAGGTTTCTAGCCTCGCTATATATCACAATTATTTTTCGATGGAGCCTCTGGCAATTATGGCAACTGCACACACTACAACGTCTAAGACAACCAAGCCCCTATTTACGGCAGACATGGTGCGTACCTATCTGCATGAAATTGGTCGCGTTCCCCTGCTGACCCATGAGCAAGAGATTGTCTATGGCAAGCAGGTGCAGCAGCTGATGGGACTATTAGAAACGCGCGATCGCCTGGCAGAAACGCTTGATCGAGCCCCTACTGAAGCAGAGTGGGCAGAGGCATCCAACCTTTCAGAGCCAATCCTCACAAAGACGGTGCGTGAGGGTCAGCGGGCAAAGCAAAAGATGATCGAAGCGAATTTGCGCTTGGTGGTGGCGATCGCCAAAAAGTACCAAAAGCGCAACCTAGAGTTTCTCGACTTGATTCAAGAAGGAACACTAGGCCTAGAGCGCGGGGTTGAAAAATTTGATCCGACCCGCGGCTACAAATTCTCGACCTATGCGTACTGGTGGATTCGTCAAGCCATTACTCGGGCGATCGCCCAGCAGGCCCGCACGATTCGCCTACCTATTCACATCACCGAAAAGCTCAACAAGATCAAGAAAGTGCAGCGGGAATTGGCTCAAACCTTGGGCCGCAGCCCCACACCTGCAGAAATCGCCCAGTCGCTAGATTTGGAGCCTGCAGAGATTCGAGACTTCTTGCTGATGGCGCGCCAACCGGTATCCCTCGACCTAAAAGTGGGCGATAACCAGGATACCGAACTGCAAGACTTGCTCGAAGACGAAACTGCATCTCCCGAAAACTACACCGTGCGTGAGTCAATGCGGCAGGATATCCAAACCCTGCTGGCAGAACTCACCCCGCAACAGCGAGAGGTCGTAATACTGCGCTTCGGCCTAGAAGACGGCAATGAGCTGTCTCTAGCAAAAGTTGGACAACGCATGAATATCAGCCGTGAGCGAGTGCGCCAGCTCGAGCGTCAGGCTCTCGACCACCTGCGGCGTCGCAAGGTGAATGTGAAAGGCTATCTCGCTAGCTAACGTTTAGCCTAACGTCAGTTAAACCGACGTGACTTCGGCAAATTCTTAAAACCGTGCTGCCCGCAACGCGGGCAGCACGGTTTTAGGTTGTTTCAGCCCCGCACTGTGGGGCTGAAACAACGCGATTAAACGCACGCTACGACATGGACTTGAGGGCAAATCCTGCGCTCTATCAACCCATCGGTGGGGGATTGTCGAGTAACTGCTCTGCGGACAGGGTTGTCATGTTGAAAGACTGCCATTTGGGAGTCACCAACTTAAACCGCCCAATGGCAACATCTACATTGGTATTGAAGTTATCCCATCCGGCCTCAGGGCTAAGCCAATAGTCGGCACCCATGCCTAAAACATATTGGGCACTAGCGCGGTCATCAGGTTTAGCAGAATCATCTACAACCAAGCGGCCTTGTACGGTGGTATACACCCCAGCAATGTCGTTGGGGTCAATGGTGGCACGCGCTGCTTTGGGCCAAAAGTGGAAGTTGTAGCCATTATCTGCGATGACAGAAATGGAGCCTTCGCCTTCATCTCGCGCACCCGCTGGTTTGTTGCCGTTGTTCACATAGTCGGCTTGAAAGGCAGCTCCTTCAATTGCGGCATCTTGCAACAGCGTCCATTGGCCGGTGGCTTTGCTCAATACATAGGTTTTAAGATCATCGAGCTGCACTCGCGAATTGGTTGCAGGGTTTCCTGCTGCTGCTTCGTATAGCTGTCCCCAAGCTGTAATCGCAGTGAAATTGTCTGGAGGGTTGTTGCCACTGCCCATGCGAGGTGCTTTGGCCCAGTCGTAATAGTCCGGCACACCAGCAGCTCGGGCTTCGTGGGGCAGCGTAGAGTCGTCGATAATTGCCTGGAGCCAGTCGCTGGGCGCAGTGGCGTCTGCTAGAGCAGGCAACGCTGGCTCGTCGGGTTCAAAAATCGACGCAGTAGGAGACGATACAGACTCAATGTCTGTGAAATCGTCTGCACTGGTATCGTAATCGGCGTTGTTAGGGATGGGGGGAGCGATCGCCCCTGAATCTGATTCCTCAGAGATTTCGTCTATCGGATCTGCGCTGACCTCTGTGGATGAATCATCGAAGACCCCAGGGGAGAGCACACTTGCCAACGGCGGCGGATTATCCTGCAATTGTTCTGCTGTTAACGTGGTCATCGTAAACGATTGCCAGTCCGCACTCACCTTCTTAAACCGTCCCATGGCTATACCGCCACTGGACTTAAAGTTATCCCACTGGGCTTCAGGGCTGAGCCAATAGTCGCCTCCCATGTTGAGCACATATTCTGCGGTGTGGCGATCATCTGCTTGGGATGGGTCGTCAAGAATCAACCGCGCATCGACCTTAGTAAAAACGCCTGCAATATCGGTGGGGTTGATAGTTGCGCGAACGGCCTTAGGCCAGAAGTGGAAGGTATAGCCATCCCCCGCCATCACCGAAATTGAGCCATTCCCCTCGTCTCGCAAACCAGCAGGTTTGTTGGTGTTGTTTGCATAGTCTGTTTGGAAGGCAGCCCCTTCAATGGCAGCATCTTGCAACAGAGTCCACTGACCTGTAGCTTTACTCAGCACGTAGGTCTGAATTCCATCGAGCTGAACGCGGGTGTTAGTCGCCGAATTGCCCCCTTCTGCCTCATACAACTGCCCCCAGGCAGTCATCGCGGTAAAATTACTGGGAGGAGTGCTGCCATAGTGGGTGACCGGCCCTTGCGCCCAATCATAATAATCGGGCACCCCTGCCGGCTTTGCATCATGGGGTAATGTCGCGTCATCAATCAAGACTTGCAGCGGGTTGGGATCAAGTCCTGATGTGGATTGGACAGCCGCGTCTTGCGCATCTGCGACGTCTGCACCCATCGATTCAATCAAGGTCTCAGACAACGGTGCAGATTCTATGTCGCTATCACTGCTGCTATTGAGGGTTTCTTCCCCATTCTGGAAATCGCTGGTCTGACCCATATCCGTTGGATCTAGCGTGCTGTTCAGCAAATTGTCGAATGAACCCGGATCTGCGGCAGTCTCTGACGGATCGTAGGACGTGCTCTTGTTTGCTAAATCAAGGATGAATTTGCTGAGGGCTAGCTTTTTGAGCTGCCGCCCCGAAGCTTGATTGAGCTCGTCGCCAGGGGCAAGGTCTCCGACGCGCGGCTCCTGTTCAGCTTGCTCGAGTGAATACTGGTTGAGGGTCGAGGCGATCGCCCGAATATCTGACCCGGTGAGCCGGCTGAATGGATGGGGTGCGGAATCAGGTAAGGAACTGGGCAGAAGGGCGATCGCCTCTTCTAACTCTGAATTCAACACGGCTCCCAGCTTCGAAAGCTTTTGGTCTGGGGTCAAACTCCCAAAGGGCAACCCTGCATCATTCCACGGCAAAGCAGCACCAACCTGTGGCGCAAAATCACCAATCATACAAATAACATCCTCTGAATTAGTGTGTGAGATAGTGACCTTCATCCAGGCGTGAGGTTTAGGCGATTGCGAAGCGACCGCACTGCCTCCATATGCCTGAAGGTTGAAAACTACCCTGTGTGAAATTCGCGCACGCAATGCGTGATTGGAGCATCAATCCTCCATGAATTTCAGTTAACTCTTCACAAGGCTGCCTGGGTTACAGGACTGTTTTGTAATAGATTCTTGAGAAATCTACAAAGTTCGTTATAAATACGGAGAGGGATGAAAACCGATTCTCTTGAAACAGCCTCCAAGTTAGGGGTTGCTACGATTGCACAGCAGCGTTGCACCCGATCTCGCCAGAACCCTCAACAGATTTACGCAGAATCTGGCCGCTATCCGTTTAATCACGCGGAATTTGGATTACCGTGAGTTCTGATAGCGTTGCTTCAGATCCCCATCGCAAGGCTGAAACAGCACTATGCTGACCTCATTGGAGGCAGCATGGTTCAAGAATTTGCCGAACTGACGTTAGATCGATTAGACACTATAGTCTTCGGCTCTTGCGTGTTTTTATACACACAGTACATTGCGGTTAGGGTCGCAAAGAGCACCGTCTTCAGAGATTAACGTCAGTTCGGGTGAAAAGGGTGTTGGGGCATCGCGCGACGCGCGATGCCCCAACACCCTTAATGTGCCGTACGCGTCGCGCACGGCACATTAAGGGTTTGAGCTTATCCCAAACTCAAGTGAGATTAGTGTCTGACGAAGAGACTAGGCGACTCTCGCGTGGCGATACCGATTTAAAACTTGTTTTGGCCCACATCAAGCATATTTCAGCTTGAAATAGAGAATCGGCACTGTCAGCCCTAGCGTAATGCCGTTCGCCACCACAACGGGCGACGACTCAATCAATAACCCATAGAAAAACCACAGCGCGACCCCAGCAATAAAGGTGGTCAGCCACGTTAAAGACATATCGCGTGCCGAGCGAGATTTCCAGGTTTTGATCAATTGGGGCAAAAATGCCAGCGTCGTTAACGCACCCGCCGCAAAACCTAAGAGCGTCACCAGATCCATAGAGTCCCCTAAACAACATCAGTTTTGGCCGCAAGTTGTTTGAAAAATAAGTTAAGCGAGGATACTGTGCAGCATCCTCGCTCAGCTATATCCCTAAATTGAAATTGACGCTCTTATAGTGAAGCGTTAGCTGAAGGCGTTAATTATCAATCTCTGCCATTTCAATCACGCGTCCATCCCAATCTTTAACTAAAAAATTCAGCGGTTTTTCTCGACGAATCTTGTACTGAGTGCCGCGCAGTTGCACCCGCATCAACAAAAGCTCCATGCAGTCATGGTCAAAGCAGACATGACGCTGACGGTCTTTTTGACCCGGGGTGGCTCCTACGATAATGTGGAGCTGGGTATTTTTCTTGAGCTGATACCACAAGCCCTCGTTCTGGGGCGATCGCATGGTTTGAGTGCCCATGGCATAGGGCGCGGAATACATCGGGTCTAACCCGCCGGTGCCCAGCGTTTGTTCATAGTTGTAGTAATAGTGCAGCGGCATGTCTGCAATTGCCAGATCCAAGACCTCTTCATAGAAGCGGCGGGCCATCTGCAAGTCTGACACCATCACGGTATAAACCTTGGGCGCACTCGAGAGGAACATCCACATGGCACCGGCATAGGCAACCAGCAGCATCACCATCACGCCCTGGGTAGACAGAAGCCCATCCATCAAAGGCAGCGACATCATGACGGAGAAGCCGTGTGCGCCTCCATGTACCGACATCCACGATCCTAAATCTACAGCTTTCATGAACCGCTCAATCACATTGCTGAACTATCGAACCTTGATCGAAACCTGCTGAATCAACAACCCGTGGGTCATTGGGAGTCCCTAACTTCCTCAGTCTATCAACAACCTCCAAGGTTCATCAAAATTTAACATCGTCTATCTGCGTAACCCAGCAGCCTGTCTAGGCATTGAGAACGGATTGGAACGTATGTGTGGGGAGGTATAGGTGAAGAGGGATAGGTAGGACTCATAGTCAAGATTCGGCCACTCAAGATTCGGTAGGCGCTTGCTTCAGCATAATTTCTAGACTTTGCAGAATCCCAATGCAGACCAGGATGCTGAGGGCAGAGGCGAGCCAAAATCCATGGGCGATCGCCGGGGGTTGATCCATCGCCCAGCCGCCCAGCGCTGGCCCCACAAAGTAGCCCACAGCCCAGCACAGCGAGTTCACCGACAAGTAAACGCCACGAAATGCCACAGGTGCCAACCCGACCACGAGAGAGGATGCCGAGGGCGTATAGGCCACAGTGGCGATCGCCATCACACTTAGTGCCAGCACCGCCCACCACAGGTTTCCGCTCGGAACCACCCCCGTGACCCACATCAGCACAAACCCCAAGCTCCATAGCCCCGACGACACCATTAACGCATGGGGTTGGCTAAAGGGGCGCAACACTTTAATAATGGGCAACTGCGTCAGCACGGTCAGCACAATATGCCAAGAAAACAACGCACTGACCGTGGCCTCGGTGAAGCCCACGCCACTGCCACTGGGCACAAACCGAGTAAAGTAGAGCGGCAGTCCACTATTGACATGGGCCAAGTATGTAGTCAGCAGTGAGTTGACAACGGCATAGGTTAACAGGGCGCGATCGCGCAATGCCACCTTCCAGCCTTCGCTCATATCTGGATTCAGATTTTGTGGATCTAGCGTTTCGGCGATCGCCCAATACACCACCCCAAAGAACACCACAAACGAGATCCCATCCAGCACAAACAGCGCTCGGTAAGCCCCCGTCAACGAAATCACCGCACCGCCTAGCACAACCCCCAACCCCAGGCCTACGCTGTCTCCCAAGCGGGTAATGGCAAACGCCTCATGGCGCTGATCCACCGTCGTCAGATCCACCACCACCGCCTCAGTTGCAGGCCAATACAGCCCAATCCCCAATCCCATCAGCAAATTGCCAGTCAAAAAGATCGGAAAATCTGTGGCCACGGCAAGAAACACATCTGCCAGCGCAGACACTGCCGCAGAGACGAGTAGCGTCCACCGTCGCCCCCATCGGGGAGAATCCGCCAGCGACCCACCCACCACGCGACCCACGATCCCCGCAATAGAGCCACTGCCGATGCCTAACCCCACCGCAGTCGCCGAGAGCCCCACCTGATTCGCAAAAAAAATCGGCGCGTAGAACAGCGTAAACCCTGTCCCCAACTGCGATAGCAGCCGACCTGCAATCAAAATCCACACTCGGTAATCAAACCGAGGAAACCCATTCAACAGCCTTTTGAGAGAAAACCGCATGGCAATCTGAGATAGCGTAGATCTGGTGTAGCCCAGAAGCGAGTCTCATCCCAGTGGATGCCCCCGGAACTCTGAGTAGCCCTCGCATTCTACCCTGCCCCGATTTGTCCCCACCCCCGGGTTATTGATCCCCACGCGAGGTCACTACTCCGGGGGTTCCTTACAGATAAATGGCTGATCCTTGCATCCGTTACCTACATTACTCTGCACTCTAATCCCCAAGCCCCCTTAACCTTCATGCTCAGCTACCTCAAAGGCACCCTCGTCGCTATTCAGAAACCCACTGCCACCCGCATCATGGCAATTCTGGACGTGAACGGCATGGGTTACGAAATTCAAGTCGTGCCGCGCCTAGTGCAAGCCGCCCCGGGCCTAGGAGAATCGGTGCAGATTTTTACCCATCAGCAGGTGCGCGATGATCAGATCGTCCTGTTTGGATTTACTTCAATGGCAGAGCGTGACTTGTTTCGGCAATTGCTAGGGGTCAGCGGGGTGGGGCCCCAAGTGGCGATCGCCCTACTCGACACCTTGGGCTTGCAAGAGTTAGTGCAGGCCATTGTGAGCAGCAACACACGACTGCTCTCGCGCACACCCGGCGTGGGCACCAAAACTGCTGAGCGCATTGCAGTAGAACTTAAGGCTAAACTGGCAGAGTGGCGCACCACAGCAGGGCTGACCACCATTCCTGATGCCGCCCCAGTTTCCGTCGTGCAAGAAGAAGTGGAAATGATGTTGGGGGCCCTCGGCTATAGCCCAAGCGAAATTTTGCAGGCGTTGCGCGCTGTGGGCCAAGAACAGGCGATCGCCAAAACGGCTGACCCCGAAGTGTGGATTCGAGAGGCGATCGCCTGGTTGAGTCGATAGGCCGTGGGGTGTTATGATAAGTGATTGTATTTTGGAGATCTTTGAGACACTGCCATGCCGTTGCTGCAAGAAAAAAAGCAAGAAATTATTTCAGACTATCAAGTCCATGAAACCGACACCGGGTCGGCTGATGTTCAAGTTGCCATGCTCACCGCGCGCATTTCTCGTCTGAGTGATCATCTAAAGATCAACAAAAAAGACCATGCCTCTCGTCGGGGCCTGCTGAAAATGATTGGTCAGCGTAAGCGTCTGCTGGCCTACATCAATAAACAAGACAACGATCGCTACCGCCAACTCATTCAGCGGTTGGGCATTCGTGGTTAATGGGGCCGCTCCGGCGAGTCTCACACCGTAATACGCATCCTTAGGTTTATGGCCTCCCCTTCTCCATCCGAATCTAACAATCAATCCCCCGAGCGGGCATCAATCCCCTTTGAGCCTAAACGGCGCAAACCTGCAGAAAAGCAGCCAAAGCGCTCAGCTTCACCCTCTCGTAAAGACTCGCCTGTTCCAGGTGCTAAGTCTGCTGCATCTCCCGTAGCATCGAGATCCTCTGGCTCAGGCATCCCCGAAGTGGTGAGCAATCGCATGTTGAAGCGCATGGCGATATTTTGTGGTGCGCCAACCGCATTAGGGGTGTCCTCATTTTTTATCAGCTATTTCTTAGTTACACAGGGCATCAATTTGCCTCATGTGGCTGTGCTGCTAGTGAGTCTGGGTTGCTTTGGGCTAGGGGTCGTAGGGCTAAGCTACGGCGCGCTCTCCACATCCTGGGATGAAACTGAGACAGGCAGCTTGCTCGGCATCCCAGAGTTTCGTCTCAATGTCAGGCGAATGGTTTCAGCCTGGCGTGCGAATGGAGACAGCACGCCAGACATGTAATGAGCAAACTCTCGGTGCATTAACGCTAGCCCTACAGCGCTCAGTCGTAGAATGGTCTAGTCTGAGGCTTTTGGGTTTATTAGCTGTGTTCTTTTGAGGATTTAGCAGGATTTAGACATGATTGTAGTGATGAAGGTTGGGACGCCTACCGCAGAGGTTGATCGCGTCAGTGAAGAGTTTCGCTCCCTAGGGTTAGAACCCGAAAAAATTGTCGGCAAGCATAAGACGGTGTTGGGCTTGGTGGGAGATACCGCCGACATGGATGCGCTCCAGCTTCAGGATTTAAGCCAGTGGATTGAGTCTGTATTGCGCGTTGAAAAGCCCTACAAGCGGGTCAGTCGGGAGTATCGTCACGGTGAAGCTAGTGAGGTGGTGGTGTCAACCCCAAGCGGGGCTGTGACCTTTAGCCAGCATCACCCAATCGTGGTGGTCGCAGGCCCTTGCTCCGTCGAAAATGAGCAAATGATTGTAGAAACCGCTCAGCGGGTAAAGGCGGCAGGCGCAAAGTTTTTGCGTGGCGGCGCATTTAAGCCGAGAACCTCACCCTATGCCTTTCAGGGGCATGGCGAAAGCGCCTTAGCACTGTTGGCCGCAGCCAAGGAAGCTAGCGGTTTGGGCATTATTACCGAGGTAATGGACGCGGCAGATATTGACGTTATCGCTGAGGTGGCTGATGTGCTGCAGGTGGGTGCCCGCAATATGCAGAACTTCTCGCTGCTAAAGAAAATTGGTGCCCAAGATAAGCCCGTGCTGCTGAAGCGCGGGATGTCAGCCACAATCGATGAGTGGCTGATGGCAGCGGAGTATATTCTGGCAGGGGGCAACCCCAATGTGATTTTGTGTGAGCGCGGCATCCGCACCTTCGACAGCTCCTATGCCCGCAACACGTTGGATCTGGCGGTGATCCCGGTACTGCGATCGCTCACCCATTTACCCATCATGATCGATCCCAGCCATGGCACTGGCAAGTCAGAGTATGTGCCTGCTATGGCGGCAGCGGCGATCGCCGCAGGCACCGATTCACTCATGATTGAGGTTCATCCCAATCCGGCTAAGGCAATGTCTGATGGGCCACAATCCCTCACACCTGACCGATTTGATCAGGTGATGGGTGAGCTAGCGGTGATTGGCAATGCCGTCAACCGTTGGGATGCAAAGCCTGTGCCCGTACTGGCCTAGGGTTTGCGGTTGTCCCAAACTTATCAAACGTACAAACGTATAAAGGGGAGCCTGCAATGTGCAGGCTCCCCTTTATACGTTCAGCGATCTGTATTCGCCATTTATTTCGCCATTTCTCAAGCGCCCATGCCCGAGTAGCGCCGAAGCCCTTTACGCCATAGCAAGCGATTCAGCACAAAAAATACCGCAATCCATACTAAGGTAATGCCAAAGCTTCGAGCAACCTGAACTTGAGTTCCCATCAACAAACTGGCGGGAAAGTGAATCATATAAGGGAACGGCGTCCATTCCACAACACGACGCAGCACTGGGGGAAACATTTCTAGAGGCGCAATTAGCCCAGAGAGAAAGAGATAGAACAAAAACCAGAATTGCTCAATTGCATTGGCTCGCTCCATCCAAAAAGCCAGCATGGCGAAGGTGTATTGCATCACAAAGCGCAGCACAAAGGCAAGTGCAACGGCAACCACAAAGAACATAATGGCACCCGGATTGGGAACCCAAAACGCTTGGGGATATAGCAAGAAGAAAAAGCCAAGTAGCACCATAGCAAAGGGCAACCGAGCGAACCGTTCGGCAAAGTGAGAGGCAAAGTGGTGCCATCCAGGATCAAGGGGTTGCAACAATCGAAATGAGAGCTTCCCCTCTACGATTTCGCGCTCAAATTCCCAAATCACCCAGACGACGCTAAACTGCCGCACTAGAAAGACAGCTAAAAAGTAGCGAATAAATTCTGTCGGGCTGAGGCCTAAATCTTCCTGGCGAGACGCCTCAACCCATACCCCCATCAAGATCAGTGGCAATGAGCCAGATAGCACCCACAGCAACAACTCAGCTCGATACTCCACCATGTAGGCATAGTAGACAGAAAGCAGAGTATTGGCGGTACGAACGGAGGCGCGTAAAGGCTTGAGCATGGGAGATCGCTAGGCTGTGAGGAGAAGATGATTTTGCGACTCGATCGACGAAATTCGGCGGTGCAGGGAGAAAACTGACTCAGGCTCCGTCCTGCGGCTCCTGCGATGACACGGTTCCAGATGCAAACACTCGGCCAATCACCTCCTCAATCGGCGGGTCGGTGATCGTCAAGTCTATGACCTCTACCTCAGCCAATAAACGAGAGATGGTATAAGTCAATTTTTCTTGCGGAACGATGAAGTGAGCAACCCGCCCGTTGAGCGATTGCAGTGGGGCGATCGCTTCTAGGTCAAGGGGCGATCGCTCCCTCGCCAGCTCCACCGTAATTTCCCGACAGGGTGAAAACTGCTCCAACAGCTCATCCAAACTGCCATCGTAGATCAGCCGACCTTGATAAATCATCAGCACCCGCTTGCAAAGCGCCGTAATATCAGCCATGTAATGGCTGGTCAGCAGCACTGTTGCGCCATAGGCATGGTTATAGGTGCGCAAAAAGTCGCGAACACTGGTTTGAGCATTCACATCTAGCCCCAAGGTCGGCTCATCCAAAAACAGCACCGTGGGCCGATGCAGCAGCGCCGCCAGCAGTTCCGCCTTCATCCGCTGACCGAGAGAGAGTTTACGGACGGGCTGAGTCAGCTGTGCTTGCAAATCTAGCATGTCTGCCAGTTCCCCTACGCGCTGGCGAAACTCAGCATCGGGGATATTGTAGACTGCAGCATTAATCCGAAGGGAGTCCAGCGTGGGCAAATCCCAAAGCAACTGCTGCTTTTGCCCCATAACCAGAGTAATGGTGCGGAGGAACGCTTCTCGACGCTGGAACGGTACTTGATCTGCCACCCGCACCTGCCCACTAGAAGGATGAATTAACCCCGTCAGCATCTTGAGAGTTGTGGTTTTGCCTGCGCCATTGGGGCCGAGAAACCCCACAATTTCACCGGGCTCAATGGTGAAGGAGACATCCTGAACAGCCACAATATTGCGGTACTGGCGGCGAAAGAAGTGCGCCAGCGTGCCCTTCATACCAGGTTCTTTAACAGCAACGGGATAAACTTTGGTGAGGTCGTCGACGGTGATGATGGGCGACATAGGTAGACCACAGGAGCAAACTATACTTCAGCTTAGCGGGCAAACCGAAGGGCTGTGCGTCAATCTAGCATTGGCTCAGACTCTCCGGTACTCATGAGTTTGAGGGAAGTAGTGCTGAGCGACATCCCCCAAATTGGCGAAGCTTGTGGCGGTTTACCGTCGAGGCCTCCTATCTAAACCTTGATGGAACTCATGCAGTCGGGTGAGTTTGGGGAGGCTTGACTTCCCTAAATTCGCCTCAAATTCCCAGAACGCCGCACGGAGTGTGCCAGGCCTGATTAATTGCCATCGTCCTAGCCGCGCTGCACTGGACGGGCGTTGAGTGGAAATAGAGTGGCGAAGCGCTGAATTTGCTCTGCGGAAAGCATGACTGGCTGCATCATCACTAACCACTGCACGCCTTCGGTGCAGGGAGGCGTCGTTAGCGACCCACTGTATTCGACAAAGCGGGTGTCGTCTGGCAAGAGCGCGCGGGCATTTATGGGTTGCTCAGCTTTACCCTCCCCAAGGGCGTGGCCCAACGTCTGCTCTATGCCCAGAACCTCTGGCAGGGCTACCCATATGGGCAGCAGTGTTGCATTTACGGCTCCTGCGGTAAGCAGCACCGAAATAACCGCTAGATTGCCTGCGTCACTACGATGCAGCAAATGCAGTTCCATCTCAAACCGTTGACCCTGCAAGTGATGCTCGCTGGGGTGATGAAAGTGAAACTGCAACAGCGAGAACGGGGTGCCGTTAAGGCGGATAAAGCTGCCCGGTTCGTAGTTGATCTGAATGGTGCGCCCGGTATTAATTAGGCGCAACGGCGTATCAGCGTAATGGATTTCTAATTGAGAACTGCTCGGTTCGAGTTGGCTCAGATTAATGGGAGATTGTGAAACGCCTGTGCGGCATAGCTCAAAGCTCGGTGAGATCTGTCCCCAAAACTTAGGGGCATTCTTGCCGGTGTAGCCCCAACTGGGTACAGCCGCTGAATAAACAGGAGCTGGGGCGATCGCCCCAGCTCCCACCGTGAGCGATGTTGTAGACAACAGCTGTAATAGTCTGCGTCGATTCATGAATGCGTTGTCATAACCACAGCTTTTCAGCTTAAGCCATTTGTAGCCTTGATCAGGCCAGATCGCTGGAGTTACGCAGCCGGATCAGTTGTCGCCGCATTTCGGGAGAGGCGTCTACTTCGGAGATTTCTTGCGCATCCACTTCTACTTCAACCGGCTCAAGATAGTCATCAGCACCGCAAACAAACGCATCGAGCAACATTTCGAGAAGATGGTCACGATCGCCCAATGCCTGCTTTTCTTCAATCAGCCGAAACCGTAGCCGAACTTCGCAATCATAGACACCAACGTCAGAATTTGTGTGCAGATGCTTGGCAGATCTGGATTTCATCTCAGTAGAGTCTCAAAAGGGTAAAGGCAAAATCCTGCTGGAGTCAGCACGTCATCTGGGGAATGAAGACGAGGGAATGGAAGCGTTGCGTCAATGCATCCTCAAATCGTGCCAATTAACCCGCATCAGCTATCCCAACAAGCTCCCTCAGAATTCCCCATTTTTTTGGGAAATCTGCCAGGGTCGGCGATGATAGTGACGCCATTAAGAGGCGTTCTTCGCTTGTTTCTGAAACATAGCACTCTAGCTATGGGGTTCAGGGCGATGCTCTATGAAGTGTGTGTAAGTGGATTGGGGGATGAGCTTCCCCGTAAAAGCCGTATCGAGACGTGGCGTTGGGTAACGTTGCGGATATGGGTTATGTAGGGCGATCGCCCTCAAGAATAGCCGTGAACAGCAACCTAAACGCGCGCTCAGCCCCCTCACCTAAGGATTGTGGTCAGTTTTACCCGGCACACTCGCCTCAGATCTAGACCTATCGCAAGCTACAGCGTGCTGTAGAAACTACGGGCACGCCGCCGCAAATCACTACGCTGAAATAAAATCAAGACCCAGTAGGGCGATCGCCTTCTGAGGAATTCCACAGGCAGCTCAATCAAAAGGCTCTTGGTCTCTATACAGAAACATCAGATCTAAACCTGACCGTTTTTCTCACTAACAGCGGCAATCGTCTAGACCAACGGCGATCTGCGATCGCCTGACCAACGCTTTACTCTTTGAAACCTTATTAGTGCCTGCTGTAGTTCTATTTATCAAGCCTGAGTTTGGGATACGCTCACGCCTTTAACACGCCGCACTCATTGCGCTCGGCCCATTAAAAGTTTTGGGGCACCGTGCGACGCATGATACCCCAAACCCCTATGAACCCGAATTGACGTTATTTAGTCTGAGGCGATCGCCCCTTTTAGCGCTCGGCAAAGCGACTCAACTGCAAGCAACGATTGATGAGGCTCGCCGTCTGCGAGGCGTTTTACGAAGGCGCTGCCCACAATCACCGCGTCTGCGCCCCACTCCATCACCTGCTTTGCCTGCCCTGGCTCAGCAATGCCAAAGCCCACCCCAATCGGCTTATCAGTCACGCCCTGCAAATCCAACAAAATATCCTGGACTCGGCTCTCTATCTTGGTGCGAATGCCCGTCACCCCGGTGACACTCACGAGATATATAAACCCCTGACATTTAGTGGCGATCGCCTCATAGCGTTCTTTGGGTGTCGTGGGTGCCACCAACAGCGTGACTTCTACCCCAGCAGCCTGAGCAGGCTTCAGCAGCACATCCATTTCTTCTAGCGGCAGATCAGGCACCACCAGACCCTTAACGCCTGCATCGACGACTGCCTGCAAAAATGGCTCAATTCCCCGATTCAAAATCGGATTGTAGTAGATAAACAAAATGATGGGTGCCTGTAGCGTGGGACTCAGCGGTTTCAGCATCGCCAAGACATCATCTAGCCCAACACCCCGCGCCAGCGCCCGCGTTGCCGCAGCTTGAATCACCGGCCCATCCGCTAGGGGATCAGAATAGGGAACCCCCAGCTCAATCAAATCGGCACCACTGCGATCTAGCACCTGCAACGCCTTTGCAGTGGTGTCTAAATTGGGATCACCCGCCGTAATAAAGGGAATCAACGCACATTGCCCGCGATCGCGCAATGCATTCATCCGTTCTGACACCGATACCATGCTTTACCCTTCATCCTTTGCCCGTGCAGCGAGCCTCTCCTGTTCAATTTCAGCCTGAAGCGCCTCCAGTTGCTCTGGAGTAAGCTCGTCTAACCGCTTTTGCAGCACCGCATCTTCGTAGTCTTTAACTTGCTGGTTATAGGTCATGGTTCGGGTCATCACTCGAAAGAGATAGGTACCCGTCCAGCCCAAGATCCCCAGTATCAGCACCAGTTGCGCCCAGATGCCTGCACTAATGCCGTCTAGCCCAGCCAGCTTAAACGCCAAAAACGCTGCGCCACCGCCGCCAAATACCAGCGCTCCAATCCCAATTACATCAATGCGTCGCATCGCTAAAGCCCCAACTGAACTAGGCCCCTAGCTCTCGCTTTTGGGGCCGCGCATTCACCAGCAGACTGAGAATTAGCAGCCCAGGGAAAAAGAGAAAAATTAGGAAATACATCAATAGCCGTTCAATCGAACCGCTGGTATAGAAGCGAGTCCGAAGGTAGAACATCGTTGCAGCAGGCAGCACTACCAAGTAAGCGCCGCCTAAAACCACGTAGGCAATGAGCGTGTAGGGAATGGTCATTGATTTGTAGAGTGCTGAACAGCAAAAATGATGTGCTTATGGAATAACCATATCAGGTCGTGGCCTAGATAGGATGATTCTAAGCTGCGGCAAGGTAACCTCTACCTCCAGCCAAAAAGTCCTACAGCTTTGGAGTAAAGCTGACACAAGTCAAACCTCAACTCTCTCCTATAAACCGTTCGTCGGAAGGCTGGCTCATAGATCAACTCAGCCTGCGGGTGAACCCAGCAGCAAAATCTGGCAAGACTATCCACTAAGCAGATAAGGCTAAAGTTACACAGGCACCCTTACACCGCTGATTGGCAAAGCTAGCCCTGCACATTCACAACTGGGATCACTGCTCTGGAGGCAATTCCACATCGGGAGGGGTTTTAGCATCAATCAGGTTAGCTTTGGAGGCTTTCAGCGCTTTCCAGAGTAGCTTGATTTGAGCGTAGGCTTCTTCAGCAGTGATCTTGCCTCCTGTTTCCAGATTGCAAATGATAGAAATCCGCTGGGTAAATTCTTGTAAGTTGGCATTAAACGCTAATGCTTCTGGAGAAAACTCACCCTGAAAGCCAGCTCGCGGATAAAAAAATGCGTCTTTATCTGCCTTAGATCGTTCGTCCACAAGATTTCTCCACTACACCGCTAAACAACTACAGCGATCTCAACCATTTACTGTCGCGCAGGACTGATATTCAACTTCATCCTACTAGGGGCTGTCATCAATTAGCCTCTGATATCCCAGAAATCAACCGTCACAGCCCCTAGCCTGATTTTTGGGTCGGGCGTGACAACGCTCACAGCATCAGGCGTTTGGTTGGAACTGATGACACGCCCTAGCAGACCTATCCAAATTATGTTTGATTAATTATATTCGACTCGCTATATCAGCCGTCTTTGCTCGACACTGTCGCTGTAAAACCAGAATAATGCAGAAAGCCTTACGCTGAGCGCCAATCCACAGCATTCCACGCTTTGACTCAACTATTCTTTTCTATGCTATAGTCGCCCCCTTTCTTTTTTAAAGGCTACTCTAAAATTTCTTTAATTTATTACGCAAAATGCGGGAATGTATCCTGAGAGGTCTGAGGTATCTTCTCAGGCATCACCGTTGCTTATCCTCAGCATAGATTTAGGCAAAGCAGGTGAATTTAAGTGATCTGAAAGCACTCAAATTTATTGATCAAGCTGCTTCTCTAGTGATTGCCGAGGTAGTCATTACCACTATTTTATTTGATAAATAAACACAAAGGAGAAGAATGAGCGATCGCCCATCCTTCCCCATTCCCATCCAGGCTGCACAGGTTGCAGCTATAAAGTTTTGCCCAGACGCTACCCGTAACCCATGCAGCCCAGCCAATTCATTAAGGCCTAAATATCAAATGACACATCATTAGCCATGAAGATAACCTCGTCTACCCCATAGGTAGGTTCGGTTAACAACGTAGCGCGGATAGCCTCGAACAAACTGTATTGGTTTGCGCTGCTGAGGCTTTGCATCGCATCTGCCCCACGGGGACTGTCTACCTCAAAGTTGACTTCTGCTTCTCGTTTAGTACTGTCTACATTCACCTCATACCCGGCAATCCCCACATCCTGACCTTCGTAAGCCTGAATGATTTGATCAACCGCAATTTCAGCGGGTTCGTCTACAGAGACGAGCACCGACTGGGGCACAAGCTCTTGCGTGTTGGGATCAGGAATATAGACGGTAACTGGACGATATTCTCGCGTAATGGAGGAGTCGATTTCGGGAACCGCCTGCTGACCAGAGTCTTGAGTAGGCTGCTGGGCAACGCGCTGCGACATCACCGAGGACTCAACCGCAGAGTCTGTGGGCATCGGGACTGGAATTTCAATTGGCAGGGCGATCGCCTGAGAGGGCATCCCAATGCCAATCACTAGACTCCCCATGCCCACTACTGCCGCAGCCGCGCCTTGGCAAACCCGGTTTAAGGTTGATGTTGGCATGTTGCGATAGCGCGATCGCAGGTTGCGTTGTAGTGCGGTGTCTACGTATCGTTGCGATTTCATCGTGGCTTACCCCGCTGCTCGGTCTACAGTTATAATCTCAAACATCGAATCTAAAAGTACTGACTTAAAAGAAAAGTTATAGCGCGATTCTGTGGGTAGCCCTTTTAACAGGTTTCCCACATTATATTTCGTTCTAAGGCATCTCGTTCTGATACAAAGCGACTGCCACTTTCTTATAATTTCCTTACGGTTGTTCTACGTTGAATTGAAGGAGCGCTCCTTCAATTCTTAGAGCGAAGTCTACGCTGTAACTTCATTCTGCAAGGTGACACAGATCACCGCGTAGCTCAATAAAGCCATTTAAAAGTCATTTGTTCAACCCTTCCTTTTGAGTATGGTTTGGGCTATTTGCATAGCGTGTTCCACATCAACCGACACGTGCGTTTTGCCAGTGGAAAACTGTTCAAAAAACTGGCAGCTAATAGCGCTGCACGCCAGCAAAATCACAGGCCTTTCGCTTTTAAGGGCGATCGCAATTTCAGATGCTGTTCCTAATCCCATACCACAGGCAATCACCAGATCACAGGACAGGATATTGACCGTATTCCGAGCATGCCCAAGCCCCGTCACGATGGGAATGTCTAAATAATCAGACGCACCGTCCACCGTAGCTCCCGGCAGAATCCCAATTGTGAGTCCTCCCGCTGCCTTTGCACCTCGACTAGCTGCATCCATGACGCCAATGGCCCGGCCTCCGGTGAGCAAGACCCAGCCCTGCTCGGCGATACGTTGACCTATGACATAGGCCGCGCTGCACAATACATCAGATGCGGTTTCTCCAAGGCCCATTACACCCACAATAATGCGTCGGGCATTCACATTCCTGTACCCTTAGAGTGAATTAGACATTGATTTTAGCCATAACACTGCAACTGTCTAGCGTAATTTCAGATTACTTTTAGTCTTTCAAATGTTAGATTCTGATCGAGTGTTTGCGTCTTCTTGTGTCGGATCTTTAGCCAACGTTTAGCATCAATGTTACGTCTTTTATTGAGTCATCCATGAATTTGACAGGGGTTAATTCGCGCATTCACCTATTGTTCTCCGACTGATGTAGAGATGGGCTGTTGAGGTGACGAAGCTGCTGCAGCATGGGGATTGTGCGGTATTGGTCAGGCTGGAGAGCATCCCAGTTGAGCCCAATCGGCTCTGGCTGGGACGGTTGAGGCTGAGGATTGAGTTGAGCGAATCGAGATGACCTTGGGGTGCTGAAGAAACTCAGGGGCGATCGCCCGGCAGTCTCCCGACGCGGTATGGCAAAACAGCGCCGTAAATGCACCCGCCCCCAGCCCATCTTGAGGAAACATGCGGTAGCAGGGACGCGGGGTTAGATGCGACTGAAACAGAGCCAAGTGCGGCACCGCTACCGGCTGAAATTTGGGAAACCGCTGCAACAGCCAGTCGCACACCTGCTCATTTTCTTCAGGTGAGAAGGCACAGGTCATATAGGCAAGATAACCGCCCGGTGCCACCACCTGCGCCGCATTGGCGAGAATGCGCTTCTGGCGGTTGGCATTTTTATTAATCGTGACTGGGTGAAAGCAGCCGGGTGCGGCGTCGCCCTTTGCTAATAGCGACTGCCCAGAGCAGGGGGCATCCACCAGCACCACCTCGGCAGAAGCAGGAATGCGCTCTGCCAACAGGCTAGAGTCTGCATTTAGGGCGATCGCCCCCACAGCGCCACAGCGCCGCAGGTTCGACACTAGTGCCCCCAATCGCTTACCAATGACCTCATTGCTCATCAGCAGCGGGGGACGCAGCGCCACCCAGCTAAACAGGCTCTTGCCGCCCGGTGACGCACACACATCCACCACAGTTTGAATCTGCTGGCGCATCTCAGATGGAATCGCCAGCAGCACCGAGGCCGCAAACACAGATGAAAAGTCCAAACAATAATATTTGCCTTCGGTGTGCCAGGGATGGCGACCCGGCAGTTCCTCTAGCGCCAGCCGATCGATATAGGCAGGCTGCCATTCTAAAGGAGACACAGTCTGAAACGGAATAGAGTCAGGTCTTGCCTCACACCAAAGAATGCAGGCGGAAAACGGATGAGGATTGATTAGTGCATCCACAAACGCAGATTGAGTCGAAGGCTCGTTGAATAGATGCCGACTCAGTTTTAATAAAAGTTTGGATGGAGTTGCCACAGTCATGACACGAAACCCATATGCGGTAATCAACTAGCTCAGACATTCAAAGATGAATGGGACGCCGTAATGAAGTTGGGCTGAAGAGGCGGCGGGCAAACGGCCTGAACCTCTTGCAGCAAGCGCTTAGCGCTCGCCTCTGCGGATAACCCCGTAATGTCTACGGGAGTGGTGGTCACGTTGCGCTGTTGCAAGTCGTAGGTATAGGTTTTGTCATAGTAATGCAGCATCAAATCACAGGCGTCAACAAGGCGGCGATCGCCCAATAGATCAACAGCCTGCTGCGTGCGCAAGCCGCCCAGTCGCTTGCGAATGCGCTCAGTCGCCAGAATCAGCTCCTCCGTTGTCGCAGTGCCATAGATATCGACCAGCAGCGCCAGCCGTTCGTCGCGCGATCGCACCACTTCTAACACGGGGGCCTGCATCATTTGCTGAAACAAGGCTTCGGGAATGCGACATCGCCCCACGCGCTTGCTCTCGGCCTCTAGCCACACCACCCGCTGCGGATCGCACTGCGCCCACTGCACCGCCAGCTCATTTTCAAACTGCTCATTGCTGGGCTGAGGCGGCAGGCCCAATGCGCCAAAGCTGCTGCCGCGATGATGGGCGATCGCCTCAAGATCCACCACCTGCTCCCCCAGTGTGGCTAACGCCTGGAGGATGTCGGTTTTGCCGCTGCCGGTCATGCCGCCCACGATCACGATGGGGCGAGGCAATTCCACAGCCTGTAGCGCCCAGCGTCGAAACGCTTTGTAGCCGCCTGCCAGAATCGCCACCTGAAATCCGGCTGTTTCCAATAGCCAAGCCATTGCACCGCTGCGCATGCCGCCGCGCCAGCAGTGGAGCCGCACCACGCGGTCAGGCGCGAGCTGCTTGGCTGTGGTGATAAAGCCGGGTAATTTGGGACTGGCGATCGCCAGTCCCAATTCTACTGCGGCATCTCGCCCCTGCTGCTTATAGCAGGTGCCAACCTCTGCCCGCTCTGCATCAGAAAACAGCGGAACGCTGATGGCGGCTGGAATATGCCCCTGCTCAAACTCTGCCGGACTGCGCACATCGAGCAGCGCCCCCGACTTGTCGAGAAACGTGGAAAGGTTGCAGGGTGTCACCATGAGCTAGAAAACTGCGCTTAGTTCGAGACATTAAAATTCGAGAAATCACGATCGGTCTGCTTTCTATCTTGCCTAATTTCCAACCGTTGGGGGCTGTTCTCTCCCTGGGGCACTCCCACAGTAGTCCGCCAATCGCCTGCGTCAAGCCTGAATCTGTGATTCGATGGGGATAGTCCACGATTAGGGAACACAAGGGCTGTGCTACGCTCTCTTCAATCATGACCCATTTTAGGTGACCCATTTAAGCGCCCTATTTAGGACGACCTATGATTCAATCAGAACGAGGTACGCAGTGCCGCTGTTCGGTCACCTGTGCGGAAATAGCAATGCCGGGGGAGTCCGTTAGGATAAGTGGCGGGGGCAAGCTGCGGGAGCGAGATCGGCAGGGCATCCGCTGCACGTTGGCTGCATTTTGGTTGCGCATCTTAATCAGCAATTGATTCCTCGGGCGTCTAGCGGTATACCTTTTAGGCTCTCTCAAACCAGTAATGTTGGGAGCGTCCCACTTTCGTGAGCCCACTCATAGAGAAGCCGCTCCGCGTCTACACCCTAAATCCCTCTCCCAAGGCGGGAGAGGGACTTTGAATCCGGCTCCCCTTCTCCCTTTTTGGGAGAAGGGGTTGGGGGATGAGGGTCATAAGTTTGCAAAAATGGGATGCTCCCGTAATGTTTTTGGGGAGCAGTGGGGCGATCGCCCCCTTAGTTCCTGCGATCTAACCGTTCGTTTCCTTGAAAGTTGAGAACATTTATGGTCACCCTGACGCCTAATCCGAGCTTTAGCCTTACGGTTCGGGTGCAACTCCCCAACCAGGTTGGTATGCTCGCTACCCTCACTCGTGCCATTGGCGAAGCTGGCGGCAACATTGGGCAAATTGACCTGATTGAGCAGACCATGCGCTGGCTGGTACGCGACATTACCATTGATGCCTACAGCACCGAACATGCCGAAACGGTAGTAACTGCCATCAAAGCCCTCGATTCGATTCGCGTTATGAGCGTGTCGGATCGCACGTTTAATTTGCACAAGGGCGGCAAAATCAGCGTGGTAAGCAAACTGCCCTTGCACCATCAAGGCGATTTGGCGATGGCCTATACGCCGGGGGTGGGGCGCATCTGTACGGCGATCGCCGAAAATCCTGACAATCTCTACACTTACACCATCAAGAGCAACACCGTGGCCATTGTGACCGATGGCAGCGCTGTGCTGGGGCTGGGCAATCTGGGGCCGGGGGGCGCACTCCCCGTAATGGAAGGCAAAGCCATGCTGTTTAAGGAATTTGCAGGCATCGACGCCTTCCCCATTTGTTTAGATACTCAAGATACGGCGGAAATTGTGCAGGCGGTGAAGCACATCTCGCCAGTGTTTGGCGGCATTAATCTAGAAGACATCAGCGCCCCTCGCTGTTTTGACATTGAGGCTCAGCTTCAGCGGGAGTTGAATATCCCGATCTTTCACGATGATCAGCATGGCACGGCCGTGGTCACTCTGGCGGCTCTTTACAACGCGCTAAAGCTGGTGAAAAAGTCGATGGATGAGGTCAAAATTGTGATCAACGGCGCGGGTGCGGCGGGGGTGGCGATCGCCCAACTGCTCACTAAGGCCGGGGCTAGGCACATCTGCATGTGCGACTCGCGCGGCATTATCAGTCACGATCGCACCGATCTCACCACCACCAAGCGCAACTTGGCGATCGCCCAAGGGGGCACGCTCACAGATGCCATGATTGGTACTGATATCTTTCTCGGCGTCAGCGCACCGGGCGTGGTCAGCCCCGAGATGGTGCAGTCTATGGCAATCGATCCCATTGTGTTTGCGATGGCGAACCCCATTCCTGAAGTGCAGCCTGAGCTGATTGTGGATGATGTGGCGGTGATGGCAACGGGACGCAGCGACTACGCTAACCAAATCAATAACGTCCTTGCCTTTCCGGGCATCTTTCGCGGTGCGCTAGACTGTCGCGCTGCCACTATGACCACCCACATGTTTTTGGAAGCGGCTGGGGCGATCGCCTCTCTGGTGAAACCGTCAGATCTAGACTATGAGCACATCATTCCGTCGGTCTTTGACCCGCGTGTGGTGCCTGCTGTCTCTGCTGCGGTGCAAAGTGCGGCCCGCAATGACGGCGTTGCTGCCAACTAGCCTTTAATCCCGATCCGGATATGGCGCTTTGAGCAACGCGGCTAGAAGAATGGGGATTAGAACCAAGCCTCGGGGGGGCGTCCCCCCGAACCCCCGCTAGGGGACGAAGCACGTCCCCTAGAACCCCTCCGCAAGGGGTTTGGGGATAATGGCGTTGGACTGGGCAGTGGCAAGACGGATTGGCTGGGGACAGACGGGAGAGAGGAGCGATCGCCGGAAGAGGGCCGGGCTAAAAATCTCGGTTCGGGCTACGACGGGCGTAGGGCTGTGGGTGATGCGTGATGTCCCACAAATTTTGATGTATCTGTCTGTCCAGAGGTTCATGTCCAGGGGTTCATGTCCAGGGTTTACGGGGTTCTCGAATTCACGTTTGAATGGGGGTTACGCTTCTAGCATTTGCAGGCGATAGAGGCTGGCGTAGAGGCCGTTTTGGCGCAGCAGCTCCTCGTGGGAACCCTGCTCTATCAGTTCGCCACGCTTGAGCACCAGAATGCGATCGACGCTGCGGATGGTGCTCAGGCGGTGGGCGATGATGATGGCGGTGCGATCGCGCAATAACGTTTCTAACGCCGACTGAATCAGCGCTTCTGTTCCTACATCCAGGTTGGCAGTCGCCTCATCCAATACCAAAATGTCGGGGTTGCGAATGGCGGCGCGAGCAAAGGCTAGGAGCTGCTTCTGCCCGCCTGACAGATTGGTTCCCCGCTGCCGCAGCTCTGTGTCATAGCCCTGGGGCAATGCTTCGATAAACGTCGCGACGTTGGTGCTCTCAGCAGCCCGGCGCACCGCCTCGGGGGAATAGTCTTCGCCTAGGGTAATGTTGCTTGCCACATTGCCTGCAAAAATAAACCCGTCCTGCAAAATCACCGTCATGCGGCGGCGCAGTTCTGCCTGGGGCAGGTCGCGAATATCCACGCCATCGAGCAGAATGCGCCCTGCGGTCACGTCGTATAAGCGACATAGAATGCGGATGATGGAGCTTTTGCCCGCGCCCGTAGGCCCCACCAGCGCCACCTTTTCACCCGGACGAATGGTGAAGTTCAAGTTGCGCAACACCATCTCATCCGACTTATAGCCAAAGGACACGTTGTCGAAGCAAATTTCTGCCGGGGAGGTGGCGTCGAGAGGGGGCTCTGAGGGAGATTCCGCCTCGGGTTCCCGTTCTAACTCAGGGTCTACCAATGGATGCGTGGGTGAAGCCAGCATCACCGGGTCGAGAATTTCGATCGGTTCGTTGAGCACGTCGCTGATGCGCTCGAGCGCTGTGAACCCGGCCTGAATGGCGGTGAACTGCTCGGCAAACTGCCGCAGCGGGTCAAACAAGCGCTGGGCATAGAGAATGAAGGACGCCAAAATGCCAAAATTGAGCGCATCGCGCAGCACCAGCGTGCCGCCCAGCCACAGCACAGCGGCGATCGCCATCAGTGAGATCCACTCCAGCGTGGCCGACACTGACGAGTCAAAGTAGATGGTGCGGTCTACCTCTTGCACATAGCGACGGTTGATTTTGTTAAACAACTGAGCGTTAAACCGCTCTCGCCGAAACAGCTGCACCACGCTAACGCCCACAATATTTTCTTGCAAGGTCGCGTTGAGGGCCGAGAGCTCTTCACGAGCGCGATAGTTAGCCTGGCGGAATTTGCGCTGAAAGTAAATCACCAGCACGGTAATGGGCCCTAGCATCGCCAGCAGCATCAACGCCAGTTGCCATTGCAGCACAAACATAGTGACGGCAATCACCACCAGCGAAAATAGATTGCCGACAATGCCGATCGCCCCGGTAGAAAACACATCGCCCAGCGCATCCACATCGCTGGTGAGGCGGGTAATCAGCCTACCCACTGGGGTATTGTCGAAAAAGCGCACCGCTAAGGACGTGACATGGGCAAACAGGTCATCGCGAATATCTGCTGTAATGCGCTGCCCGACCTTTTGCACCAAAAACCCCTGCACCCCATTGAATGACAGGCGGATGGCAATTGTAATAAACAGCAGCAGCGCCAGCAGGTTTAGCCCCATCTGCAGCCCCATCCCCTGCAAAAACCACATGACGGGTTCGTTGCGGATGAGGGAGATGGTTTGCCCGACTAAAATAGGCTGCACCGCTTCGCCAACCGATACCGGAATCAGTAGCAGCAGGGCGATCGCCAAGGTTCGGCGATAGCGCAAGGCGTAGGGCAACAGCATCTTAAGCAACCGCCAGTCAGTCTGGCGCTGGGGACGCGGCTGGTGTTCGTCCTCAAGGGTGGCAGGGGTCATAGGGCTTGGGGGTGATTGCGGTGATCTGCATTGCTGCGGGCTTTATTGCGGGCTTTATTACTGTAGCGTGGGGCGAGGCGCAGAATGGAGGATCAGCGATGCCCTAGGGGCTATCATCAATTAGCCTCCGATGTCCCAAAAATCAACGGTCACAGCCCCTAGCCTAGTTTTTGGGCCGGGCGTGGCAACGCTCATAGCATAAAGCTTTTGGTCGGAATTGATGACACGCCCTAGGGAGGGAGGTGATACCCGTATCGGGTGCGACAGAGCAAAAGCACGGAGAATACAGAAAGCGCGAGATCTGGTTTGCCTATCTCTTCCCAGCTTCTAGAGTGCTCCAATCTAATCAGCGTCCAGCGTAAAAACCCATCGTCAAAGATGTTTCGCGTCGCTTAACCTGACATGGCGTGTCAGTCCGACCGAAGGGGGAACTCTCAACTGGATCACGATTTCCTTGGGACACGCCTAACATCCAGCTTCTGACCTTTAACTTCTAACACCTAACCTCTACGTCTAATGCCATCAAAACTGCTTTACACACTACCGCTGATTCTGACTCTGGTGCCGCTGTCGTTGGCAGCGCATTGGCTGGGCTGGGGCGATGGGGCCGTGTTTGCACTGTCGGCGTTGGCGATCGCCCCGCTGGCCATTTGGCTCAGCACCGCCACAGAGGAACTGGCGCTGGCGACCGGGCCCACCGTGGGGGGGTTGCTGAATGCGCTGTTTGGCAACGCTACGGAACTGATTATTGCCCTCGTTGCGCTGCGGCAAGGGCTAGTTGAGATTGTGAAGGCTAGCATTACGGGCAGCATCTTGGGCGATTTGCTGCTGGTGCTGGGGCTGGCGATGTTTTTGGGCGGGCTTAAGTTCAAAGAGCAGGAGTTTCAGAAGGTAGTGGTGCGGGTGAGTGCGCCGACGATGGCGCTTGCCGTGACGGCGATCGCCCTTCCCACAACGGTGATCAACACCTCTCAAGTCGTCGATCCGGCGGCGATCACCAACCTCTCGGTGATTGCGGCGGGGGTGCTGATTGTGGTGTATGGCCTGACGCTGTTGTTTTCGCTCAAAACCCACAGTCATTTATATGAAGTGGGGTTAGCCAGTCAGCTAGAACTGGCCGAGCCTGCCCCGTCTAACATGATGCTGTGGATTGCGGTGCTGGTGGTCGCCAGCGCTGGCGTTGCAGTTGAGTCAGAGCTGTTTGTGGGCGTGGTGGAAAGCGTCACCCAGGGCGTGGGGCTGACGCCGCTGTTTACTGGGGTGATTTTGCTGCCGCTGCTGGGCGACATTGCAGGCTATGTGACGGTGGTGCGCGTGGCGATGAAGAACAACATGGATCTTGCCGTATCGGTAGCGATGGGGTCGAGCCTTCTGGTGGCGCTGTTCGTGGCTCCGGTGCTGGTGCTGGTGGGGCAGTGGATGGGCCAGCCGATGGATTTGAACTTTAATTTGTTTGAGGTGGTGGCGATCGCCCTAGCCGTGACCGTCACCAACCTGATTAGCCTTAGCGGACGCTCAAACTGGCTGGATGGAGCGCTGCTGCTGGCAACCTATATCGTGCTGGGCGTCGCCTTCTACTATCACCCGGCCTAGCGATCGCTCACCAGAATCAGCTCACCAGAATCACCAGTCAATCTCTTGGCGATCGCGAAAAAACTTGCCGCTGGCACTGCGGGGCGCATCAGCCGCCAGCCAAATCGCAGTATCGGCACCGTCTTCGGGCGATCGGGGTGCCGCCTCACCGCCCATATCCGTTCGCACCCAGCCGGGACACATGGAATTCACCACAATCTGTTGCGGCTGGAGCGCCTGCGCCAGCATCAGGGTGACGCCGTTGAGCGCCAGTTTTGATAGACAATAGCTGGGGACTTCCGCAGACAAGCCCGCCAGTTGCCCATAGCCGCTCGCCATGTTGATGACGCGGGCATCTGCAGAGCGCTTGAGCAAGGGCAGACAAGCTTGGGTCATGACTACGGCGCTGAGGGTATTGATATTGAGCGTCGAGGCCAGCAGTTCCCGCGAAATGGTAAGGAGGGTCACCCCGTCATCGGGATACACACCCGCATTGTTGATCAGCACATCCAGAGAATCGGTGTGCTGCCGCAGGGCATCTATGGCGTGGTGAATGGAGGCATCGCTCCCCACCTCTAGCTCTAGAGGAATCACCGATCCCAAGGATTGCAGCATGGTGGCGGCTTGGGTGGCGGCGGCGAGCGATCGCGCCGTTACAATCACCTCATAGCCCCGAGCCAGCAACCCCTGGGCGATCGCATAGCCAATGCCTCGACTGCCGCCCGTAACCAAGGCTCGTTTGGGCTGTGTAGAGTCCATTCGTTAATCTCATCTAAATGCAACAGCGGAATGCAAGAGAACGCACCCTTCATGAATAGTGGGATGCGCTACGCTTACGCTAAAGCATTCTGCGCCGCATGTTCTGTTTCTGTTGCTGATGAAGTCCAAAACCCTAAAGGCCAGCTATACCCTGACTGCCAGCACCCTAGACGAGGCGATCGCCCAACTGTCTGGGCTCTATCTGCGCGCCACCAAAACCACCTGTCGTGTGGTGAAGCAGGCCACGGGTTTTCCGCTGATTAACCTGTGCAAGCCGTTGATTGACGACTGGCGCAGCGGCAAGCAGCCGTATCATCCCGGCGAGATCACCCTGTCCTTTGGGGGCGAACTCGATCTGGAGGCCGACTTGCTGGTGTATGCGCCACTGGTGGGGGATGGCTCAGAGGGATCGCCCCCGACAGTGCCCGATCGCAGCAGCACCGATCGGCTGCTGTATTCTCGCAAAACCCAGCGTCCCCTAGGGCAGCTCAGTTTGCCCATTGAGGATGACATGGTGGTGCAGATGGCGAAGCAACTGCGGGTGCTAGCCGATACGCTAACGCAGCTCACTGAGAGCCAGCGGGCCATGGAAGCGCGGCTGGGATCTCTGGCGGATCTAGGGCGACAGGCCAGTGCAGCACGTCCTGCTGGCTCCTCGGCTTCAGCGCCTGCCGCCAGCGAGGCTACGACTGGGGCCGCCCGCAGCAGCACGGGTGGGCCAGACACCGGGGCGATCGCCAAACACATGCGCGAGCTGCTCGAAGCGCAAACGAACTTGATGACCCAGATGATTGCCCGCCAGGTGCAGGCGGCAGTGGAGCCCCTGGCAGAGCGGTTAGAAGCCCTGCAAGCCCAAATGGAGCGGGCGATCGCCCTCGGCAACGCCGACGATGGCTCCGCAGATATCCCTGATATTCCTGCCCCCAAGACGGAAGCCGAGTGGCGACAGCGAATTCAAGACACCTGGGGCACCGTGGGCGACTATGAGCAATACAGCGCCAGCTATCGCGACGCCAATGCCGAGACGCCGTTGTTTGAGACCCCCGACTGGGTCGCCCTCTGCGAACTCGACTGGGCACGCCAGCTTTGTCCGGTGCTGGGGGCGCTGCACACGCTCATTCACGCCAGCGACGGCATTGGCTATAGCGGGGCAGATGTGCTGCAACAGTTTGGGCAGCATCTTGATCCGCGTACGGGCGATCGCTACTATATTTACACCCTAGGCGGGGTGAGCGCGGCGGAAGCAATGGCGCAAATGGTCAGCCATCCGCAGCAGTCTTGGCTGCCCGAGCTAAAAGCCCTAAGTGCGATCGCCCCTCGCTTTCCCGATGTGTTCAAACTGTTTGGATGGGAAAAAGAGGCGATCGCCGCGCTCGATCAGATCATCAGCCAAGCGCAGCAAGAGCGCCAGTCTGGGCAGCGCTCCTACAGCTCGCAACAGGGGCAACACACCTCTCAGCAGTCTGGGCAGCACAGCACCCGCGCCGGAACCTCCCTCGGCGACCACCTCGCCATTCTTAACATTGGCCCCTTCACACCCATTTCAATGGAGTCGCTGAAGCAAGCCTACCGTCAGGCGATGAAGACCGCCCACCCCGATGCAGGCGGTAGCAAAGAACGCGCCCAGCGGGTCAACGAAGCCTATGAAGCAGTGCTGCGGCACTATTTCTCGACACCCCACTAAGGGCCAAGGCTCTGGGTTGAAAGATCTGGTTCAACGAGCAGTAGAGTCTCGGTAGATTGGTCGTGTTGTAGACATGTGGATGATAATTCTGAATGCCCTAAGCCTTAGGCAGTTTAGCAACCCTGACCACAGGTCTAGAACATCACCCGGTAGATTGGCCTGCCAAATCAACCCGTCCAATCCACGCACCAGGTCAACGCACCAAGTTAACGCATCAGGTCAACGCGTCGCGCAGTAGGGCGATCGCCCCCGGCACAATGCGGTAATAGATCCAAGTGCCCCGGCGATCGCGCTCCACCAGTCCAGCGTCATACATCACTTTGAGATGATGGCTCACCGTCGGCTGCGCGAGGCCCAGCGGCTCCACCAAATCGCAGGCGCACACCTCACCCCCCGGCTGGGCTGCAATCAGGCGCAGCAGATGCAGCCGCGTGGGTTCTCCCAGCACGCGAAAGAGAACCGCCAGCCGCGACACCTCTTCGTTCGACAATGCATCGGTGAGCAGCGGCGCGCAGCAGGGGCGCGAGGGTGGCGATGGGGTCATGGCAGCGTGACGCGATTGCATTCCGTTAAAACCAGCTTAAAAATAAGAGTGTTCCAAGAAAATCGTGATCCAGTTGAGAGTCATCCCTTCGGTCGGACTGACACGCAATGTCAGGAAGCGACGCGACACATCTCTGACGATGGGCTTTTACGCTGGACGCTGATTACATTGGAGCACTCTAAGCTTAAAAACTAGCCTAAAAATCAACATTGCCAGCACGGCTTTCAGCTTAAACCTGGCTAACCCGAACTGACATTCATATCTCTCCTATATTGACATGCATCGATATAGCCTGCCAGAATATCGATAGGCCTAAATATTGACACTCATCAATATAGCGGTGTCCACACTACATCCCGCAAACCCATCAAGAGAGGATTTCTCCATGTCTCGTGTTCAACTCGCGCTCAATGTGAGCGATCTCGATGCGGCGATCGCCTTCTATAGCAAGCTGTTTGCCACCGAACCCGCCAAACGTCGCCCCGGCTATGCCAACTTCGCCATCGCCAACCCGCCCCTGAAGCTGGTGCTGCTGGAACAAGCCAATGCCCCCGACCGGCTGAACCATCTGGGCATTGAGGTGGCGTCTTCAGAGGAGGTCGCAGAAGCGAGCGATCGCCTGCAACAGCAAGCCCTTGCCACCACCACCGAGGCCCAAACCACCTGCTGCTACGCCGTGCAAGATAAGGTCTGGGTCACTGATCCAGATGGGGCCGATTGGGAGGTCTATGTGGTGCTAGAAGATGCCGCTGAGTTTGGAGCATCCGCCAAAGCCGGAACCTCAGCCTGCTGCGCCTAGGGCGATTCCCGCAAACCTCACGCCGCACCAGGGGCAAATCTTGTGGGGCTGATGCAGTGGGGCGATCGCCTCAAAGCATCAGCCCCACCAAGGGCAGCAGCTTAGCTCCGTGCTCGCCCAGCCAGCCCGCAGCGTTTTGCACCGGGGGGCGCAGCTTTTCAATCGCCTCGGCAAAGCCTTGGAGATTTTGGGCATAGGTCAGCCCCGTCTCTAGAGTAGTGGCAACAACGCTTTTATCCGGGACAGGCTTAGCGGCTTCGGCTTCGAGCTTGGCAGCAATGCCAGTGGTAACGGGGTCGTTGAGACCCGCGAGAATAGCTTGCAGAGCCGCTAGCTCGGCCTGAATATTGACCTGCTCAGGCGGCGGCAACGTCACCTGCTGAAATTTGATGGAGGCTGTGTTGCCACCCCCAGTCTGAAAGACGTTGCCCGTGGCATTGCCGCCCACACTGATATTTTTGGCTGTTGTCGTTTCCTTGCATGGCTTTGCTCTCTGCGGTGGCTTTAACATCTACATTAATCGGTCGCTGGGCCAGCAGCTTGACCACTTCTTGCATGTTGGCGCTCTGCTGGCGATAGTCGGCAATTTGGTCGTCTTTGGCGTCGAGCTGAGCTTTGTAGCGGGCTTCGGCTTCTTGCAGTGCCAGTTGGTAGATTTCGGTGAAGGATTGGTGAATGGCAGGCTTATCGGCATCTGGTGCGGCGTGGAGCTTGACGACAACGACGCCATCGCCTTTGTTTTCGATGGCCTGCACACCTAAATCAGCATTGTCATACTGTTCCTGAACATCGTTGAAGGTGCGCACAAAGGCTTTCCAATCGACCCCGTTTTGAAAGATCAGGTCGATGGTGTCGAGCACTTCTTGAAAGAGTTTGGTGAAGTCGCCGGGGGCAAAGCTGCCGCTACTGGGGCGACGCTCTTGCTGATTGCGGAGGAGATAAACGTAGTCGCAAATGGCTCCGTCGAGTTGGGTGGTGCTGTCAATGTTCCACGCTTCCAAGGTAGCTCCGCTGAGAATGGTTTGGCGAAAGCAGGTGCCCAGTGCTTGAGTTTTTGTCAGGACGGCTCGCTCCAGGGTAGCCCCCGCCAGCGTGGCTTGGCTGAGGTCGGCCTCGGTAAAGTCCGCATCAGCCACATCGGCCCCGACTAAGTATGCTCCTTTAAGGTTTAGACCAACGTAGGATCGTCTACTGCCACGTAGGGAAATCAACAGGTTTTGCACGTCAAAATTGGCAAGAGCTGTTTGTCCAAGACGGGCTAGATTAACACTTTTTGCTAAGTGAAAATTGGTTCTAGTTAAATCAGACTTGTAGAGATGAGTACTTTTAAGATTTGCCTCTGAAAAAGCTGCATCGGTCAAGTTTGCGCCCACAAATTTGGTGCCGCCCCAGGAGCCAAGCCAGATGGCAAGACTGCGAACTAAGGCATCTCTAGAATCGCCTTCCAGGGCACGCCTTGAAATCAGGAGATTGACTACTAGAGTTATAACAATGCCAATAGTTCCAATTCCCATAGCTACTGGCTTGCCGAGAGCAACTTGAGCAGCGATAGAAACAGAAACAGCAAAACCAAAAATGAAAGTGATAGCAAAAGTGACAATCTCAGCGCCAGCGACAACAACAGCATAAGCAGCAGCACCAGCAGTAGCGAAAGTAACAATGCCAGCAAGAGTGATAGCACTCATAGCGACAACGCTAAAAGTGCCAGCGTCAACGAAAGCAACAGCGGCAGCTAAAGCAATAGCTCCTAAGGCAATCCCCAAGGTAGCTAAAATACCCTTAATATAAGTCAGTCCTAAAAAGCCTGAGAAAAGGACAAGTCCTAAAATGCCAAATAGGACGTCTTCAATAAACCTTCCTCTATCCGTGAAAAAGGGGATAAGGATAGACAGCGCAAAAATTCCCCAAAACGCTCCAACAATGAAGCTGCTAAGGGTCGTCAATACGAAAGCAATTAGCAGCTTTGGTACCAGCCAGCGGCGTTGGGTGCCCGCCTTGGCAGCAACAAACTGGGTGCTGATTAGGGTGGCTTTAGTAAAGTCAGTACCGCGAATGTCGGTGCGGCTAAGGTCGGCTCCGCTGAGGTCAATACCTTTTAGGTTCATGCCGCGCAGCGATTCGCCGCTGAGGTCTACCCCAACGAAGTTGCGCTCTCCGGCGCGGTAGCGGCGCTGTAACTCTTTGACAGTAAGGTGTTGCATGGGCAGGGGGTTAGGTGTTCTCCCTTCGCGAGGCGTTCCACGTTGGCAACGCCTGCCCAAAGGACAAACGACGTTGCTCAGCCTGCATCCACCATTCACTGCGATTGCGTTCAGCGAACGATGAAAGCGGTTATCCCTAACCCTACAAGCACTCAGCCAAGATTTCGGTAATATTTCGCCAAAGAATCAAGATTTAGAACCCCGGTTTCTTGCCCGGTGGAGTTATCGAATCATATCAATTCTCTAAATCAGAACGACGGATTGTTTGAGGAGGGGGGTGGGGAACTGCATTCTCCACAAGGGGGCTTTGCCCCCTTGCCCCCCATTTGTAGCCCAAATTTTCGGAATTGATATCACCTGTGTGCAGCAACGGCTGCGAGACGCCGATGAACTTTCTCAACCCCAGACGGGCAAAGTCTTTGGCTATTGGGAGCAGCACTATCGCCAAGTAGGGCGGCCCGTTCCGCAAGGAGAGCCGGGATCGCACCCCTCACTACTGACCCTCAGCGAAGCGATTGAGGTAGTGCATTGCTACGGCGATCTGGCTTGAATGCAGAGCACGTCCCGTAGTTTGCCGGATGGCAGTTGGGGCCTGCGTTTACAACAATTTTAGATAGGGCTACTGCCACTCCCCGATGAGGGTGGGATGGCAGTTGCGCCCAGCGCGAGTTGCACCTGCGTGTCTTGAATCAATATTCCGTTTGTAGCGATCGCCCCATAAAACCATGCACTCCTCATTCATCCAGCCATCCACTCAACCCAATGCCATTCCCATCCTAGAATCACGCCGCGATTATGCCCCTTGCCACGTGACGCTGGCAGGGTCAGGCGAGCGATCGCCCGCGATTGAGTACAACGGCAGCTACTATAGCTTTTTTCGGGTCGAGACCACCCAAGCGCGCGCCCTCCAAGTCGCGTCACGGCTTCAGCAGCGCTATCAGCCCATTCTCACCCAAATCCCCAAAGGCTATGCCATCTGGACCCTTGAAGCAGGAGCGATCGCCCTACCCAAACGTCTCCGGTCTACTCCATCTGTGGGCGATGAGAGCACCTATCGCTTGTTGATGTCGGCGTCTCAGTATCGTTCTTGTGCGGTGCGTGTGCCTGACCTCAACCAGTCCTTAGAGGCGATCGCCCATCAAGGCAACTACTACAGCCGCTTCAAGACCGTCAACACGGTCGATGATGCGATCGCCATGGCCAGGCGCCTACCGACAGGAGACATGGCGCTGATCACCAAAACTGGGCCACAGTTCAGCCTGTGGATCCACGAACGCGATGCGACGCTAGCCTAGCAGCGAGGCGCTATAAACCCAACCGTAATAAGTTCGGATTCATAGGGCTTTGGAGCATCGCGCACTCAGGCTATCTACCCAACCGCCAGTTCGGTAGCGTTGATAGCGTTATTCCAGCCCGTAGGGCGGAGCTGAAACAGCGTAAACCAGTGTTGCCTGCAACGCGAGCACCACGAGTTTAGGACTTTGTTGAGCCGACATCTATCCAAGGATTAGGGAGATATACGTCCGCTCTATCGGCGTCCGGCAAATACCCGCTGGGCTGGCCCCGTCATATAGAGTCGATTGTCGGCCTCTGACCAGTGAATGAGCAGGGTGCCGCCCGGGAGTTCAACAGTGGCGCGGCGATCGCACCAATCATTCAGAACGCCAGCCACAAGCGTCGCGCAGGCTCCCGTACCGCAGGCTAGGGTAATGCCTGCACCTCGTTCCCACACTCGCATCTTGAGATAGTCGCGCTGCACCACCTGCACAAACTCTGCATTGGTGCGCTTGGGAAAGCTGAAATGATGCTCAAACTGAGGGCCAAGGGCTGCTAGCGGAATGTCGGCCACATCATCGACCCGTGCAATACAGTGGGGATTGCCCATACTGACGCAGGTGACCTGCCAAGATTGGCCCGCCACGTCTAAGGGCTGGTTCACCACCTTTTCCTCAGGGGTTGCCAGCGTCGTGGGGATCTCGGCTGCCACCAAGCGCGGCTCGCCCATATCCACCGTAATCTGGCCGTCGGCCTCTAAGTGGGGCACCATCTGCCCTGCCAGCGTGTGAATGGTGTAGGTGTGGCGCGCCTGCCCCTGCTCTGCCGCTTCTAGATCGGCAATAAACTGGGCCAGACAACGAATGCCATTGCCACACATCTCCGGCTCTGACCCATCTGAGTTAAAGATGCGCATGGTGTAGTCGGTGCCTGATTGCCCCGGCAGCGCAAAAATAACCCCATCGGCCCCAATCCCAAAATGGCGATCGCACCACTCCACCGCCTGCTCTGGGGTTAGCACCGGCTCAGCTTGATGGCGATTGTCCACCAAAATAAAGTCATTGCCCAACCCGTGATACTTCACAAATTCCATCACCATGCTGCTCTCTGTCTCTGCATCTTTTCTAAGTCTCTGCTGAATCTCTAGTAGGCCGTCGCCTCGTTGCAGGCTTTGCACAGGTGGTGCCGTGAACTTCTGGCTTTAGCTGCGGGCTACCGCACTAGCCAAGTCTGACTGAAAAGCATTTAACTGAACCGCAGACTCCAATAAACCTAAGTGCAGGATCAGCTCAAACCCTGGATGTGCCCAGCCCGACACGCAGTGTTCCAAACTCCATCTTCCCTCAAACTAAGGTGCCAATACGGTGGGGATTACGGGAGTATGACAGGTCATTCCCATCTTTTGCGATAGTGCCATCCTAGGGCGTGTCATCAATTCCGACCAAAAGCTTGATGCTATGAGCGTTGCCACGCCCAACCCAAAAACCAGGCTAGGGGCTGTGACCGTTGATTTCTGTGACATTGATTTCTGGGACATCAGAGACTAATTGATGATAGCCCCTAGGTGTGGCCCGATCCATTCACCCTCTCGATGTTATACATCTAAGATCTCAATCCCTGCATTAACAATTTGGCGCAGGTGCGGATCATGGGGACTGTAAAATAATCCGCGTTGAGCAATGATTTTGGCCTGATCCTCTAAATCTAGCTTGAGGAAGGCGTTACAGATCAGGCGGTAGAGGTAGGGGCGAGTTGGGTCAAGGGCGATCGCCCGGTGCAACACCTGAAGCGCGGCATCATAGTGCTGCTGGTTAAACTGCCCAGTGGCTTGCAGCGTCAACAACGTGACATTTTGGGGAAAGTTAGCCAATCCCGCTGTGGCGACGGCAGTAACGTGAGGCCAGTGCTGCAATCGTTCAGCAGCTTGAGCCCGACCGATATACGCAGACAGTGGGGGGGCGTCATGCTGAAGGGCTATGTCAAATGCGGCGATCGCCTCGGCCACCTCCCCCAGCCGCAGCAGCGCGATGCCCAACTGAGTGGACAGAATCGGGTGCTCGGGTGCTAACGCTAAGCCCGCGACAGCAGCAGCTTGCACCTGGAACCACTGACCCAGCCGCCCAGCCGCCCAACATTGATGCAGATAGGCGTTGATTGAATAGGGATTGAATTGGAGTGCTCGCCCCAACATCTCCAAGGCGTCTTCGTTACGCTGCTGCGCATAATAGTCAAACCCCAGCCCTAGCAATGCTCTGGGGTCATTGGGGTTAAGCGCAACGATGCGCTCATAGGCTTGGATCATCGACGGCAGATCTGGACGGCGGCGGTGGAGCTCAGCCAGTCGGTGCAGCAGCGGAACTTTGAGTTTTTTATCGTGTTGGATGCTCGCTTCGAGGAGGGCGATCGCGTCATCCCAGTGCTCTGCCAGAATTTTAATCTCAGCTTGGCTGGCGATAATTTCGACATGCAGGGGCGATCGCTGTGCCCGCTGATGCAGCAATGCCTCAGCCGCCTGGGGCTGGCCGAGGTGGGCGATCGCCTCTGCATGCAGGCAAACGGCCCCAATCATGCGCTGTTCTGCCGGCTGTGTAGAACGCATGACTTCTTCTGCGCCTTGCCAATCGCCACTTTGTGCCAGCGATCGCCCCAGCTCTAGCCGCCACCGCCCCTGACTGGGGCATTGATCCACTAAGTGCCGCCAGCGTTCTACACGCGCCTCAGGCGATACCCGCCCCAGCCGACTCAGCACCTGAAGTTCCAATGCCTCTCGCTGGCTGGCGGTTAGCCACAGGTTGGCAAGGGACATATCATTCGCAGTCAAACTAGTTAGATCTGGCAGGCGATCGCCCTCCACCAACTGAATCTGATGCTGCGCTAGTAGGTCATCCAACCCTGTCAGCGACGAGAGATTGACATGTTCTAGAAGCAGATAGGGCGAATAGAAGATCTCCTCGGCTAACTGTTGCTGAACATCAGGCTGGCGCAGACGATGCAGCCAAGTTTGCAGTTCTGCAATGCGTTGTGCGGGGGGATCAGCCTGACGCTCAGGAGCGCCCAAATGTACCGCTGTCGGGCGCAGCACACTTGCCGCTGCCACACCCGCGCAGGCAAACTTAGCCCACATGTAGATATCGGTGTAATACCCAACAGGGGTTGTCGTCCAGCCTTCTGGCAAGTCCAAATAGGCCTGGCGGCTATGGCCCGTTGCTGACAGCCCATAGCCGCCACCCGTCAACACCCGCGCCTGCATTTGAGGGCGAAGTAGAGGCGAGTTGAGGTTGTGCAAGAGGTTGTAGGGCACCCCATCAACGGCAACATCGAGAAACAAGGTCTGGACAAATGCCGCGTGCTGAAGTGCAGCGACTAGGGTTTCGAGATGCTGGGGCAGCCACAGGTCATCATCTGCCAGATAGGTGATGTAAGGGCTAGTCAGTTGCCGAATCAGGCGATCGCGATACACTTCGCCGTGGCGTTTGTCTTTGGCCTGGGGCAGGTAGTGAATGCGCGAATCTGCAGCGCTAATTTCCGCCAGAATCTCGGCAGTGCGAGCGGGCGCACCATCCCCCAGCACAAACACCTCAAAGTCTGAGAGGGTTTGCTGTTGCACACTGGCGATCGCCGTCCGCAGGGTATCTTGATGATCAAACGTGGGAATGATGACAGAGACAAGAGCCATAGTGCAACCATTGGGTCATCGAAACAAGCTAATCTGCAACCCCCTTGCTATATCTGGCGATCGCCCCTTCACCCAGTATTAATTTAGGGATTTAGTTTAGGGGTTTAGCGACTCAAGGATGGGGGCTCTGCACGTAGCGGTTGCGCAAGTTGGCGGATGGAGGCGATCGCCTCCACCATCCTCGTCGCCTCCACCGCATTGGTCAACGGGGGTGCCCCGCCCTGCAAGAACTCACAAAACACGCGCAACTCTCTCAAAAGGGGAAACTCTGTAGAAATCGAGATATAGTCTGGCTCGGCACATCCATTCTGAAAGACCTGAATGGCGCTAGCTAGGGGATCATCCAGGACAGCCACCGCATCCGCCCCCGCTACAGAGATCAGGCGGCTATTCACCGGCTGTCGAGTTGAGACTTCAATAATGGCCGCAGGGCGATCGCCCAATAGCGCCACCACGCCATCCATCTGGTCTGGAGTGCCATGGCCTACCGCAGCCCTCGGTGGTGGAATCTCTCCCAAAATATGCTGCACGATAGCCAGGTCGTGCGGCGCCAAAACCCAGACTCCATCCACATCGCGGTGGGGGTTTCCCCACTGCACTCGCCGCGTTTGCACCTGCTGAATGGCCCCTAACTGCCCAGACTGGGCAACCTGGCGCAGTGCATCCACGCCGGGATGGTAGCGCCACTTGTCCATCAGAAAAACTTGATTGGGAGCGCGCTCGGCGATCGCCCGCGCTTGCGCTACATCATTGGACAACGGCTTTTCACAAAAAATCGGGCGATCGCGCCCCAGCAATTGCAGCACCACCTCAACATGGGTTGCCGTTGGGGTGGCCACCACATAGCCGTCTTGCGCGTCTGGCAAGTGATCTAGATGACTCACGACTTGCGTTGCGCCAACAGTCAGCGCGTGCGATCGCGCCTGCTCATTGTGATCCGCCACGGCCACCTCACAGCCCAGTGCCTGCAAATCCCGCAAAATATGCTTGCCCCAGCGTCCGCAACCTACTAAGCCAACTTGCAACGTCATAGGCTTGTTCTCATTGGTTACCCTGGTTTATCTTGGTTTATCTTTTGCTCTAGCGCTAATCACCTGAATCCAGCGAGAGACTTGCGCCCGCAGGCCGCACGATATTCATCCCGCATGGCCGCAAAACTCCCAGCCTCTCGATCGCGGGAGGAAAGGATGGGGGTCTCTACCTTCCACGTCAACGACAACGCTGGATCATCCCAGCGGCACCCCAGCTCATCATCTACCGCCCAATAGTGAGACACGCCAACGATAGACGTCGACGGTTCTAGAAAATAAAACCCATGCGCCACCCCTGGCGGGATGCATACCATCTGCAATGGGTCTGGCGTTAGATCCATCATTTGCGGCATCCCCACCGTTGGCGAATCGTCGCGCAGATCAACCAGTGCCAACACCATCCGCCCAGCATAGAGCAGCAAATGATCAGTGTGCTGATGATGCACATGCACTCCGCGCAGCACATTGGCACCAGACATCACCCAGTTCCACTGCACGGGCGATCGCCCTACGAGCCAGTCTTCACGAAATATTTCAGTTCCGCTACCCAGGACATCCCGATGAGTGCTGGGATCTGTGACCATCACCCCAGACAGCATTCTCCCTTGACCAACCTCAGGGATTTGGTTGATTTGATTCATTTAAAAAAATATAAAGGGTAGATAAATGGGGGTGATTCAGTCGTTCCATAGCCGTCTACTGACGCCGACATGCTAGATCATAGGCCTGACACATGGCCCCAAAACTTCCAGCAGCTTGATCACGTTCAGAAATCAGCGGAGATGTCACCTGCCATGGCAGCGCCAGTGCAGGGTCATCCCACCGACAGCCCAACTCGTCTTGGGGGTTCCAGTAATGCGACACGCCATACAAGGTAGTAGAAGGCTCAAGAAAGTGAAACCCGTGCGCAACCCCCGCCGGAATAAACACAGCCTGTAACGGGCTCGCAGTCAGCTGCAAAATATGCCGCGCGCCCGTCGTCAGCGATTCAGATCGAATATCGACCAGTGCTAGCTGCATTTTCCCCTGGGTCACAAGCAAATAGTCATCGTGCTGAAAATGCACATGCACACCCCGCAAGACATTAGCCGCAGACGTAACCACGTTCCATTGCACAGGAACAGCCCCAAGTTGCCATTCCGCCCGAAAAATTTCAGTAAAGCTTCCCCGCTCATCTTCATACGACGTCAGGGGCTTAACCACGACCCCGCTAGGTAAGCTCTGAGCATAAATGCTGGCGGATGGATTAGGGTCACGATGAGTCGTAGTGTTAGACGTCGTAAAAGACATGGCAGGGGTTAGCAATCCAAATAAAAATAAAGCTGCCTAAATTATGTTCTCGTTACAACGCTTGGCGAGGCGTGTCCACAAAATAAATTTAATCTCAAGGTGAGTTTGAGAAAAAACGGTGAGCTGTTAGGGCATTAGTTACTTAGACTCGTGAATGCTCTTGCAGTTTAGCAGTTATTTTTCAGAGGGTAATCCGCTGAAAATAATAGAAAAATAGCGTAATTCACCTCTCGTGTCGTGAAAGAGGTGTCACGTTATTTGGCTCTGCGATAAGGGCGATCGCCATAAATACAACAAAGAGCAACAGCATTGCCATTGCTCTTTGTTATGTAACGTCAGTTCGGGTTAAGAGGGTTTTGGGGCATCGCGCGACGCGCGATGCCCCAAAACCCTTAATGTGCCGTGCGCGTCGCGCACGGCACATTAAGGGTTTGAGCTTATCCCGAACTCAGGTTATGTAGGGTTTTAACATTCAGCACTATGGCAGTTGAAGCAGTCGTTGATTCATTTAGCGATGTAAGATCTGCACACAGCGAAGTCTCACATCGCTAGTTGGCTTCGCCGACGAAACAGTTGGCACAAGCACACTTAGAAGAACGCGGGCTGATGGCGAATTAAACTTAGAAACTCATCACGGGTGCGCTGATCTTCTTGGAACGACCCAACCATAGCGCTGGTGACTGTCCAAGAACCCGGCTTCTGAACCCCTCGCATCACCATACACATGTGGGTAGCTTCCATCACAACAGCAACACCCTGGGGCTCTAGAATTTCCTGAATTGCTTCTGCCACTTGGCGCGTCAAGCGCTCCTGCACCTGCAATCGGCGAGAATACATTTCAACAATGCGAGCCAGTTTGCTCAACCCCACCACTTTTTGATTGGGGATGTAGGCCACATGGGCGCGTCCCATAAACGGCAGCATGTGATGCTCACACAGGCTGAAGAAATTGATGTCGCGCACGAGCACCATCTCATTATGCCCTTCGTCAAAAATAGCGCCGTTCACCAATTCCTCTAAGGATTGCCCATAGCCACTGGTGAGAAAGCGCATTGCCTCAGCCACACGCTTAGGCGTTTTCAATAATCCTTCTCGCTCTGGATCTTCTCCGAGAGATTCCAGCATGGTTCGCACCGATGCCATCATGTCATCCATCTCTACTTCGTGGAGAGTTTCTGCATCATCTTGCAGAGTTTTGGCGCTGCGATCGGGGCGAATGGTATAAGCTTTGCCGTCGGGAGAAGTCGCTAGCTTTTGCTCGTTAGACTCAGCTGAAATTGACCCGTTAAAACCATTAGAAGACGCAATAGACATAGAATAATTCTCGACGTAATCTTCAGAACATTAAACAAACAATGAAACTTGGTAGAGCGACCTAAAGCGCTCCGGCACTGGGCACTAAGGTAAGCTCTTCGATCACAGCGCCAGGCGGCAGGAGCGCAGTGTGCAAAATGGTTTGAGCAACGGTATCTGCTGTGAGCATTTTTGAGCGGTCGAAGTCGGCTTGAACCGTGTCAGTATCCCAAATGCTAGTGTTGACCGCACCCGGGCTCACAAGGGTGACCCGAATTCCGTTGGCGCGCTCTTCAACGGCCGCAGTTTTAGACAGTGCAATTAACCCGGCTTTACTAACACTATAGGCTCCCCATCCGGGAAAGAATTGAGTGCCTGCAATGGATGCAACGTTAATGATAATGCCGCTACTGCGATCGCGCATCAATGGCACCATTGCCTGCATACACAGAAACACACTTGTCAGATTTAGGTCTAACACCTGCTGCCAATCAGCAGCCGAGGTATCTATCAGATTACCGGTGTATCCCATGCCCGCGTTGTTGACCAGTATGTCAGGCGTGCCAAAGTCAGCGACGATCGCCCGCATCTGGTCTGGCACATGAGCGAGATCTGCCAAATCAACCCCATAGGACTTGGCCGTGACGCCTGTGGCAGCAGCCTTGCTTGTGACATCTTGCAATCGTTCGGGCGATCGCCCCACCAATGCCACATCAATACCAGCATTTGCAAAAGCCAGCGCTGTCGCCTTGCCAATGCCACTGCTCGCCCCAGTAATCAATGCACGACGATGATTTGAGGAAGCCATAACTACAAACCCTCAATGCACACAGAAACAGCTACAAAACCTGTCGATAAAGCCTTGCCTTAAGACAATCAATCGGCAGAAGACCCTAGAAGATCGCAACACCAATCGAAATTACTGCACTTGGGAAAACCGATTGGGATTCAATACATTGGAATTCAATATATTGGAATTCAATACATAAAGACCCCACTCGACTGTACCAAAATGAATTTCAAAGCATTATTTTGCATCCCACAGAAATTAATCAATGCTACTCAGCAGCAGCACTCCCAGCAGATTTGTAGGGAAGCCTTACTACATAAAACATCCACAGTAAATTGGCCTGTGAGCAACTTAAACGAGCAAAACCCAACACAACTGAATTACAAAATTCACAATTACAACGACATGCAAGACGCGCGACATTCAAAACTGAATGTTGACCCTGCTAATCCAGCATAACTAAACATCAAGCGTCACATATCATCCATACGGTTCAATCCACAGGATATGGACGGAAATCCCTTTCCAACAAGGACTTCAAACAGGTGTTGCCATGTCTGCCTCAAGTTGCGTGAAAGCAAACGTCTCTCAACAGCTATTAACTCAGGGAACGCGCTCTGAATAGAGCTTTGGCGCAACAGCAATCTAGATCAATAAAATATTACGGTTTGTTAACACATCTCATTATAGCACTCGGGTTCTAAGGGTCGCCGTGCCACTGTTCTGAATCACACCCCAGCATCAGTGCGGATATCCGGTCTGTGATTGGGGCGTTTTTCCAACTCTGTTTTGCTGAGGTGGGGTCTCGCCTCTACCCCCTTTCTCGAGCCTCTCACACCATTGATGCATCTGCAATCAGCGCTACGGTCACGATCTCTGGCTCTGGCTGGCTCAATGCTACGCGAATCCCCGGTCCAAAGAAACGCTCAATGCGCTCGCGCTTCTTTTCCCATACGTCAAACTCCACGGCTTCTGATGCAAACTCGAGCACTAGCGTATAAGCGCCATCGGTATCTTCTTCCCGTAGCCCCTGCAGAATAGGGTGCTCGTCATCGGTTTGCCCCAGAGCCAGAGACTCTAGCGAGGTATCCAGGTGGATTTGCTGCCCATAGCGGAACCGAGTCACGTCTTTGCGGATTTGGTTTTGGGTATCCGTTGCATGTTGCTCTCGCAGCGTGAGCACGTCAGGCGGCGTGGGCACAGTAAACGGCACAGGCTTTAGCTCAGCAGCTTTGAGCGCTAGCCCACCCAGCAAAATAGGAATGCCATAGAAAAACCCAATTAGGTTTAGGGTAGAGTTGCCCATGAAGTAGGCCACAAAGCCCATCACGGCAAGGACTCCACCTACAACCAGACCTATTGATCCAAGCGATGTACGACCGAGCATAGACTGAAGGTGTCCGCTAAAGGGTGATTACAAATGTTGCAGCAAGCCGTTAAGTTAGGTAGCCATTGTTCAGCGGTCTGCTTAAAACTCGGGAGAATGCCCCAAGCCTTGGAGAATGCCCTAGGCTTTATAGTTGATTCTCATTGGTTCTCATAGGTGGCTCTGAGTTTGGTTCTGGATTTAGCGGCACAGGCTTATGGCAACAGCCCTCGCGGTGAGTCTGCACAGACTGGCGAAGCCTCGCACGCTCGAAGAATTTCATCAGCCTAAGCTATATCGCCTGACGCAGCGAGTGCGACGGATGACCATTAATGCAGATGCAGAGCATTTACCGAAAAGTCATGAGCGTTAGAACGTCCTCCGCCCATGGCGCTGTGGCATCAGCGTCCAAACCTAGAGGTCACTCATAGACCGAAATTTAAGAAGGTGACGCTACTTAACTATTTAGATTATTCACTATGACGGGAACGGTTTTGATAGGATGAGGCAGGGTTGAATTGGTTAACAGCAGAGTATGCAAGATTTTCAGAGTATGAAAGAGCGCATGAACACTGTAATGAACAAGCGTGATGCCTTAGTGCGCTTACTCGAGCAGCCCGATTTGGGAACGCTGCGCATTGATGTCAATCAAGCGCTCGAGGAATTGGATGATTTGATCGACGAGTTCAAGCGGACGTTCCCCGCCGAGGGTCAGGGGTAGGGCGATCGCTCTGGATATTCCGCACCTATCAGCGATTTCGTTATGCCAACTATCTTGCGCAGGATAGGGCAGGGTGTTCGGCTAGGCCTGAGTCCTGTCGGTCATTGTGTCAGGCATTACATCTCGCCAGTTTTTGTAAACGCTTTGTGAGCAACCGCTTTTCGACTATGGCGCATACCTATTCTGTTGAAATTCAGCATCAGGGAACGACCCACACGATTCCTGTTTCTGAAGATGAGACCGTACTGAGCGCAGCGCAGGCGCAGGGGCTAGAGTTGCCCTACTCCTGTAGTGCTGGCGTTTGCACCACGTGTGCCGCAAAGCTGCAAGCGGGCACGGTGGAGCAGTCTGATGCAATGGGAATTAATAAGGAGCTGCAAGAACAGGGGTTTGCCTTACTCTGCGTAGCCTATCCTCGCTCAGATTTGCGGATAGACACTGAGCAGGAAGACACTGTGTATGAGCTGCAGTTTGGACAATTTCAAAAGAAATAAGAATGTAGTAGACCGGCCATACCAAACCCCATATGAAATCGGGGCGCTATGCTGACGCAGTTTGTGACAATTGAGGTGCCGCTAGAGGGCTTGCGGGTAGACAGAGTCAGTGCCGAGACTGGTTTGGCCCTGTCCCCTGCTGCCGCCAATCTTCCGGCGGCCATTTACCAAGCGCTGAAACAGTATGGAGAACCGCTGCGCTGGGCGGTTACTGCGGTAGACACTCCTACTCGTACGGCTACGGTAGAAGCGGTTGTGACTTACAGTGCCGATTGTCCCACTCGTTTCGAGACTCACACTATAAAAGATTTATGACGCGTCCGTTTACGGTAGGGCTGCTGGTGCCCACGGGGGTGGGTGCGGCGATTGGGGGCTATGCAGGCGATGCATTGCCGGTGGCGCGGGCGATCGCCCAAGTTGCTGATCGGCTAATCACCCATCCAAACGTGCTCAACGGGGCCAGTCTTTATTGGCCGCTGCCCAATGCCTATTACGTAGAAGGCTATGGACTAGATCAGTTTGCCGCCGGGCAATGGGGGCTGCGCCCAGTGGACTATAACCGCATTGGTCTGTTGCTAGACAAAGCCATTGAGCCAGACTTGCGTCAGCGCCACCTGCAGGTGGCAGATGCAGCCCGCGCCACGCTGGGGCTGCACCTCACAGACTATGTGGTGACCGATGAGCCGTTGGGGGTGGAGTTGCGCACGGCTGCGTCTGGGGCAACGTGGGGCACGCTGCAACGCCCCGATAGCCTGCTGCGCGCTGCCGAGCGGCTGATCCACCAAGCGGGTGCGACGGCGATCGCCGTGGTGGCACGCTTTCCGGATGATGATGACAGCGCTGCACTGCAAAGCTATCGCCAGGGACAGGGCGTTGATCCGCTGGCGGGGGCAGAGGCTGTGATCAGCCATCTGGTGGTGCGAGAACTGCAGGTGCCCTGCGCCCATGCCCCAGCGCTTTCGCCGCTGCCGTTGGAACCGACGCTTTCCCCAAAATCGGCTGCGGAAGAATTGGGCTATACCTTTTTGCCCTGTGTGCTAGCCGGGCTGAGCCGTGCCCCGCAGTTTGTGCGCCACCGTCAAGGGCTCGATCGTGAGGGTGCCTTGTCTGACCTGTGGGCTGAGCAGATGGATGCGCTCGTGGTGCCTGCTACTGCCTGTGGCGGTAGTGCCGTAATGAATGGGCGATCGCCCCTGATCACCGTGCGCGACAACACCACCCGAATGCAGGTAAGCGCCCGTGATTTGGGGCTTTCTGCCATTGAAGTGCAGTCCTATCTGGAGGCGCTCGGAGTGCTAGTGAGCCTTAAGGCGGGAATTAGCCCCAGCGCTCTGCGCCCTCAGATTTCTCCGTTAGCGATGTTGCCTGAACAATCTGCCTCAGCCGCATTTGACGGTATGGCTTCTCCAGCACCGGGAATAGACGCGCTGTTGCGTTTGCCGTGATGCGCTGATTTAGGGCGATCGTCCTGCCATTTACGCCAAGACGACTTACTCCAAGATGGGTGACGTTTGATAGACTGAACCCAATCCGGCGATCGCCGTAGATCTATATTCTTAGCCGCCGTGTCCCACCCTACCCCCCTGCCTCCCGAAACAGAAACCCTGAGCCGCATGCAAGTGTTGATTGCCATTGGCATGACGGCAACGCTGCTGCTGGTGGTGTCGCGGGTGTGGTTGGCGCTCGATGATGTGTCGATGATTCTGCCCGTATGGAGCCCAGCAGCAGCAGGATTGGGCGTGCTGCTAGGGCTGGGGATTAGTGGAATGAGTGCGATCGCCTATCGGCTATGGGCGGCCTATCGCGACAGTGCCGACTATTTTCTAAATTTGGTGTTGCGGCCCTTGGCGCTACCCGACGTGCTGTGGTTAGGGGTATTGCCAGGGCTAAGCGAAGAATTGTTGTTTCGCGGCGTTATGCTGCCGGCCATTGGGCTGAACTGGTTTGGGGTGCTGGTATCGAGCCTATGCTTTGGGGTGTTGCACTTTAACGGCACGCGACATTGGTCGTATGTGGCGTGGGCCAGTGTGATTGGGGCAACGCTGGGCCTGGTCGCGCTCTACACGTCGAATCTACTCATTCCCATCGTGGCGCATACGACTACCAACCTGCTGTCGAGTTGGTTGTGGAAGCTTCAGCATCCTCCACAAAGCGCGGATGCCTAGAACGTGGGCAACAAACGTTCGAGCCAAGTTGCGATGGCTGCACGCGCTCAGCCTACCGATTCATGATGCGTCGATGAAACTCTAGCGCTAGCGCAAGTTCCATCACACGACCTCTTTACTCTATGGTGCTTGAGGCGCTGATAGAATTTCTATGTTGTAGACGCAACCCCAGTTCGGCACATGGATGAAACCATTCTGCCCGCGACGCGGGGCTGAAACAACGCCATCGAACTCTCGTTCTATGTTGTAGACGCAAGTCCGAACTCAGGCTAAACCATTCAATCGCTGCAATCCGTTAGGGATAGATAAGTTTCATGCCCCTAAACGCTCAAAGAGGACAGGTGCCTAAGCAACCCGTCCTCTTTGAACTTAACGTTGTCAGGTGCAGCACGAGGCACCTACAAAACCTACAGAGTTTGGCGAGACACAAACTTTTCAAACGTGGCCTGGGTCTGATGCAAGAGCTGCGACCGCGGATCGGTGCTAGCGTCGAGCGTGGGTACTAGCTTGCGGGCATGAAGCGCCATGTGCAGCTGGAGATGGGCCACGTATTCGCTGAAATCTTCTTTGATGGGAGCGGTGCTCTGCGGGTGTTGAAAATCCAAAGTGTTGTTCCTCATTGCTCGCCAGTATCTGTAGCTACGTATTAAAGCAACGCCTATGACGTTAGCATGCAGCCTTTACGTTCTATTTTGGTTCGCAATGAAGCGTAATGCTTCTTTACCATTGTTAGGGTGATTGCTCCGTTTTGCGGTGGCTACCCCGCCAGCATGGCGATCGCCGCTGCCACACCCGCCCCAATCATCAGCAGGGCTGGCATCGGTTTGCGGGTTTTGGCATAGCGGACGATAAACACCACAACGAGCAAAAGGGTGATGGCGATCGCCCCACCTGCCGCCCAAGAGGCTCCCCTAATCCACAGCAGGGCACAGAGCAGCAACAGCACGCCGCTCACCAGCCCCGACACCAGCGACGGCACGCTCTGCGCTTGCACATAGCCCACAATGCCGCCAATCAGGGTGAGCAGTCCATAGGCGATCGCTGCAATAATTCCGACCATTCCCGCTGAATTAGTCCCGTTGCAAAAAACAGTTCTGTTCCATCCCCCCGCCAAGCGCCCAATCGGCCATCAGCTAGGAGGTCTCAAGAGTGGGTAACAGGCCATCAACCCCAGACGCTCCCCTGACTGTGGTTCACGACCTGTCACCTGCTTTATAGCGTACACCCATGCGTTCCAACAAAAATGCCCGCAATCGAGGGAACACCCTAGAGTTGCAACCCAGCGCCACCGTATGATTCAAACATAGGTATGTGATGAATCGATTGCTATGACCCAGGTTGCTCCTCTTCTCGCGCTTCAGCAGCTCCAACGGCAGGCGGCAGGGCTACTGCTCTACCCAGCCGTGCTAAACGCTGAACCGGCGATCGCCCTACTAGATTTGCTAGACCAGTTAAATCAGATGGCGATCGCGCCAGTCGTTGCCGCTACAGACCATCAGGCGTGCTTGCGCGCCTATGGGCGGTGGTTTCAAGCCCTAGCGGCACAGGGCCAAAGCTGGCAAACCTGGCTGCTGTCGCAGATCTTGTGGGATGTCAATCCTCTCACCACGTGGGCGCAGCGGCATGGGCCGACCGATTTACCGCCCTCGCTAGTGGCGGCGGCTCAGCAAGATTTGCGATCGCTCCAGGCTTTTTTTGCCCTGTCGGGCTATCAGGTGGCCCAATGGGTCGCGGCGGCGGTCGAGGCCGACCCCATTCCGGTCTGGACGACCGATGAACCAGCCCCGGCGTTAGATTGGCTGCGATCGCGCCCCATTTGGCAGCACCTGCTCCATAGTCCCGATTGGTCAACCCAGGTATTTTCTCTAGCCGAACACTACCAGTGCTATGGCACCGGCAATTTGGCACAGTATCGCGCGTTTCGCTGGCAGCAGGGGGCACTGGTGGGCATTCCCCATCCTGACCCCATCCAGCTTGCGGAATTAACCGGATACGAGCTGCCGCGTCAGGCGTTAATTCAAAATACCGAAGCATTGCTGGCAGGGTATCCGGCCCTGCACACCTTGCTCTACGGCAGTCGCGGCTCGGGGAAGTCGTCGTTGGTCAAGGCGCTGTTGAATGAATATGGCGATCGCGGATTGCGCTTAGTAGAAGTGCCGAAGGCTGATCTGGGGCACCTGCCCGCCATTGTCGATAGGCTGCGAGATGCGCCCCAGCGGTTCATTATCTTTGTGGATGATCTGTCCTTTGAGGAAGATGATGACGCCTTTAAGTCGCTGAAGGTGGTGCTAGAGGGCGGCGTCACGGCACGACCTGCCAATCTAGTGGTCTATGCCACCTCCAATCGTCGTCATTTAATTCGTGAGTTCCATAGCGATCGCCCTCGACCCAGCGACGCTGACGAAATCCACGCTTGGGATACCCTTCAAGAAAAACTGTCCTTCAGCGATCGCTTTGGGCTGACCCTCACCTTTGAACCTGCGGATCAGCCGACCTATCTCGCCATCGTACAGCACCTGGCCCAGCAAGCCCAGGTCGAACTCTCTCCGCAAGCGTTGGAATCGCGGGCGCTCCAGTGGGCCACCCGCCACAATGGGCGCTCTGGCCGCACCGCGCGGCAGTTTGTGGATGCACTGCGGGCTGAGTTGGCGCTGGCTCAATCGGCCTCGCAGCAAAGCCATCCCCTTCAGTCCCACAGGGGAATTTCCTAAACGGACAGCAATAGGCTGAGCAGAAAGGAAGACGCTTTGTGGGGCGATCGCAGATGTTAGCGCTCAATGCCCAAGTGCTTATAGCAGCGCGGATCAGGCAGACTTGCTTTTTCGGGCTCGCGGGGAAACCAGAACGCCGTGCGCTTGCAAAGCTCAACCAGCATCAGCATCAGAGGCACCTCGATCAGCACCCCAACCACCGTCGCCAGCGCCGCCCCAGAATTTAGGCCAAAGAGGACGACTGCGGTGGCGATCGCCACTTCAAAGTGATTGCTCGCCCCAATCAGCGCCGCCGGAGCTGCATCCTCATAGGTCATGCCTAGCTTCTGCGCCGCCACGTAGGTAATGCCAAAAATCAGATTGGTTTGCAGAAACAGCGGCACCGCAATCAGCAAAATATGAAGCGGATTCTGCACAATCACATCGCCCTTAAAGGCAAACAGCAGCACCAGCGTCAGCAGCAGCGCCACCGTTGCCACCGGACTTAGCACCTGCAAAAACCGCTGCCGAAACCACACTTCACCCTTATGCTTCAAAATCCAATAGCGAGAGTAAGCCCCCGTTAACAGTGGCAGTCCCACGTAGATCAGCACCGACAGCAGAATCGTTTGCCAAGGCACCGTCAGATCATTCGCGGCCAGCAACCAGCGCCCCAACGGCGCATACAAAAACAGCATCGCCAAGGAATTGATCGCCACCATGACCAGGGTGTGGCCCTGGTTGCTGTAGGATAGGTAGCCCCACATCAGCACCATCGCCGTGCAGGGGGCAATGCCCAGCAAAATGGCCCCCGCGATATACGAGTTGGCCAGAGCGATTTCTGCCCCGCGCACCAGTTCTGTGCCGTCCAACAATGGGCTGAACAGCCCGCCAAGAAAGAACTGCGCCAGCACCACCATTGTGAAGGGTTTAATCAGCCAGTTCACGACCAAGGTAAGAATGACGGGCTTGGGCGATCGCGCCGCATAGACCGCCTTCGAAAAGTCAATTTTCACCATGATGGGATACATCATGAAGAACAGGCAGATCGCGATGGGTATCGACACCTGATACAGGCTCATAGCATCTAGGGCGATCGCCACCCCAGGAAACACCCGCCCCAGGAGAATACCAGCCCCAATACACAGCGCCACCCACACCGTCAGATACCGCTCAAAGAAGCTAAGGCGACCACCCGCCTGAGAATCTATCGGTTGAGTCGAAGAATTAGAATGCATGAACAATCATCACTGAGCGCATATGAACAGACCTAACCTCAGCATAGAGGTCAGTCACCCCCCTCTGCACTCCAGGCCACAGCGGCGGCAGGGGGGTTCGGCAATTTAAGCGATACCAGCCATGCCGCCAGCACAAACAGCGATGACACCCACAGGCACGCCGTCAGCCCACCAAACTGATACACCGCACCCGACAGCACCGTCCCCGCGAGGCGACCTGCCGAATTCGCCATGTAGTAAAAGCCCACATTCAGCGCCACTTTGTCGTCGTCAGTAAAGGCTAGCACCAGGTAGGAATGCACCGCAGAGTTAAACGCAAACACCAAGCCAAACAGCATTAGCCCAGCCACAATCGCCACATTGGGATCAAGGAACTGAGTCGCTAACAGAATCGCGATAATGGCAGGTACCACCGTCAACGCACCCGTCCAAAAGCGGATGGTGCTAGACTGCGGCGGCTGCCCCGAGCCAAACCGCCGAATCAGCGTAGGCGCAAGCGATTGCACAATGCCGTAGCCAATTACCCACAGGGCCAAAAAACCGCCAGTCTGAAAGAACGTCCAACCCAAAATATCCTGCAAAAACACCGGCAACCCCACCACAAACCAGACATCCCGAGAGCCAAACAAAAAGAATCGCGCCAGCGACAGGATGTTGATTTCTCTACTCTTAGAGAACAGCTGGTTGAACTTGATTTTTGCTTTGATTTTGCCCATGCCCTTGGGCAACAGCACACCCGTCGTCATAATGGCAACCAGGGCGATCGCCATACTCCACAACGCAGGCACAAACCCAAACCAGGCCAGCAGCGCTGCCCCCACAAAAAAGCCCACGCCCTTCAGTGCATTCTTTGATCCCGTGAGCACCGCCACCCACTTGAACAGCGACGACTGGGCATCTTGCGGCACCACCAGACGAATCGCGCTCTTAGAGCTCATCTTCGTTAAGTCTTTGGCAACCCCCGAAAAGGCCTGAGATATCATCACAAACAGCACCGCAAACCATTGAGGCCAGCCCTGATTTAAGAATGACAGCATGACTAAGGCAAAGACCTGTAGCCCAATGCCGCTGTAAAGCGTCAGCTTTAGCCCCATTTGTGACCCAATCCACCCCCCTAAAAAGTTGGTGACAATCCCAAAGATTTCGTAGAACAAAAATAACGTGGCGATTTCGAGCGGCGTGTAGCCAATCTGGTTGAAATAGAGCAGCACAATCATCCGCAGCGCACCATCCGTGACGGTATAGCCCCAATAGGCCAGCGTAACGATGGAATAGTCCTTAAGGTTGGCTTTTGACGCAGAAGAGGTCATGGGGGCTAGGGGGTTGAAGGTGGGGATTGTTTAGAAGTGAGCGAGAAGTTAAACAGCGCCAGTGGAACCCCGTTTAGAGGGCCCGTTTAGAGGGATAGTGCAACCTTGCGAGCCAGTTCCACCATGCGGTTGGAGTAGCCCCATTCGTTGTCATACCAGGCGTAGAGTTTGACATGAGTTTCATTGACCACCATGGTGGAGAGCGCATCAATGATGGAAGATCGCGGATCGTCTTTGTAGTCAATCGAAACGAGAGGACGCTCTTCGTAGCCGAGAATGCCCTTCAGAGGCGCAGCTTCTGATGCGGTCTTGAGCAGTTGATTCACTTCGTCAACCGTGGTGGGGCGCTCAACCTCAAATACGCAGTCGGTCAGGGAGGCATTGAGGAGCGGCACTCGCACTGCATGGCCGTTGAGCTTGCCTTTTAGCTCGGGATAGATGAGGGCGATCGCCGTAGCTGACCCAGTCGTGGTCGGAATTAGCGACAAATAGGTCGCACGGGCACGACGTAGATCCTTATGCGGCGCATCCACAATCGTTTGGGTGTTGGTGTTGTCGTGAATGGTGGTGATGGAGCCGTGCTTAATCCCCAATCCTTCATGGATGACTTTGACCACAGGTGCAAGGCAGTTAGTGGTGCAAGAGGCTGCCGTCAGCAGGTGGTGCTCATCGGGAGCATAGAGATGGTCGTTTACCCCCATCACGACATTCAGAGCCTGCTCCTTGACGGGCGCTGCCACAATCACCTTGCGAACGCCGCGCTTAAAGTAGGAGTCGAGCGTCTCAGGCGTGCGAAACTTGCCAGAGCACTCCAGCACAAGATCCACGCCCAAGTCATCCCAAGGCACCTCTCCGGGAGCTTTGTACTCTGAGAAACTTAGGGATCGATCGTCAATCCACACGTGCTCATCTCGCGCTTCGACCTCAGGAGCCCACCGACCATGCACCGAATCAAACTTGAGTAGATGAGCAGCCGTTACGGCCCCGCCCTTCACTTCATTGAGATGGACAAACTCCAACTCCGGCCAATCCCACGCTGCCCGCAGTGCCAACCGTCCAATTCGTCCAAAGCCGTTAATGCCTACTCTGATTGCCATCTGCGTGCTGCTCTCCTCTGAGGCGATCCACTGAACCGAGTTTTGTAGTTGGGTAGAACCGCGTCGCCTAGCAATTCGCAACTCTGCTTGACGATTGCTTGCGATCGCTCACCCATTTCCCTCATCATCATTTCAAAAAATGTTGATTTGTCAAGTTACGAAGAACACACAGGCGATCGCCCGACTTATGCAGAGTCGTTTGGGATTGAGCAATCGTTTGATGTTGAACAATACAAAGAGCCCCGCGACTGGATGCAGCGGCGGGGCGAAGAATTCTTCAGGGATTTTTCCCAAGCTGGGGGGGAACGCAAGGGGGCGATCGCCCCCCAACTGAGGAGATTTCTGGCAAACGTCAGCACGGGCTTGGGGATTTGCCAAACTGACGTTCTAAAAAAGAATTCTAAAAAAGAAATTCCCACGTCAAGCAGCAGTTCCCTTATACAGGCAAACGGTTATTTGCCCAAGGTACAGTGTTCTTGGCGAGAAATCTCTGTATCCCTGTCCCTAATCTACACAAGGCCGTGCGGGTAGCAGCGTACTAAACCGTCGAAAGTCTGAAAGATACTGCTCTAGCGTCACAAGCTGTGCCAGATTCAAGCTGTAATAAATCCATCGACCTGACTGCTGCGATCGCACCAAATCCGCATCCTTCAACGCTTTCAGATGAAACGACAGCTTAGACTGTGACACCTTTAGCACCTCGCACAAATCACAGACACAAAACTCCTGCTCGCGCAGCAGCAGTAAAATCTGAAGCCGCAGCGGATCAGATAATGCATGGAAACCATTGATGACATTTGCCGGAGGCGTCAAAGCAGATTTGTTGGAAGCAGAAGCCGGTTTCATCAAGTTTTGTTGAAATGAATTGAATATGCTAGCGGATGAATCAAGCCCCACCCTTAAAACTGGTTTAGGAAGCGCAAATCACTGCCATACAGCCGCCGAATGTCATCAATTTGGTGCATCACCATAGCAATGCGCTCGATCCCCAACCCTGCCGCAAACCCAGTATAAACTTCTGGATCATAGCCCACCGCCTTCAGCACATTGGGGTCTACCATGCCGCAGCCCATCACCTCGAGCCAGCGACCCTTCCACCGCACATCTACCTCCGCAGAGGGCTCTGTAAACGGAAAGTAGCTTGGGCGAAAACGAATCTCAATATCCCCAAACATGGCTTCCAGAAACACTTTTAGGGTGCCGCGCAAGTCGTTGAAGGTTAGCCCTTCATCCACTGCGAGAATTTCTAACTGGTGGAATACGGCGGAGTGCGTGGCATCTACCGTGTCGCGACGATAGCAGCGACCGGGGATCGCGATGCGAATGGGTGGGTCGTTCTCTTCCATATACCGGATTTGCACGGAGGAGGTGTGGGTCCGCAGTAAGTTTCCATCTGGCAAGAACAACGTGTCCTGCATATCGCGGGCGGGGTGATCGGGCTGAAAGTTGAGCGCCCCAAAGTTGTAGTAGTCGGTTTCCATTTCTGGGCCAGTCGCTACGGTATAGCCCAGCCCTACAAAGATGTCGACCATCTGATCGATGGTGCTCGTGATTGGGTGCGCCCGGCCTTGAGGGCGAAAGACGCCTGGCATGGTTACGTCCAGGGTTTCTGCTGCCAGTTGGGCTTCAATGGCGGCAGCTTGCAAAGCCGTGCGCTGTTGGTCTAGCCCAGCCTGCACGGCCTCTTTGACCTCGTTGGCGATCGCTCCAATTCGAGGGCGATCGCTCGCATCCAGTCGACCCATCCCGCCTAACACCTGTGACAGGCTTCCTTTTTTTCCTAGATACTTAAGCCGCAGTTGTTCGAGTTCGTCAAGGCTGGTGACCTGGGCGATCGCCGCTTGGGCCTCTGCTTGAAGTGCAGTTAACTGAGTTTCGAGGTCATTCGGCTGCATCGTAGTACTCATAGCGATCTTTACAAATGTTGCTTGCGGGTGCCTGATAGGCGCGGGTCGATTGCGAAGTCGGTAGCCGTAACTAAGCTGTAACTAAACAGTCTTCATTAACAGTCTTCATTAAAACCCGGAGAAGCACTCCAGTGGGATTGGCTACCCGGATTTTATAATTGGTTTGCATTAAGATCGCAAACTGACTAAGCAATTTAGATGGGCTATGTAAATAACCAACCCTAAATTTTTCTAGGTTTCTATGGATCATGCGTAAATTCCATAGCTTCAACAGCTTGAAACTACCTCACCGATTTCAAATCGATTGAGACCTCAACGTCGGCCACCAGATATCGCAGTTTAGAGAACACCGCTCCCTCTCTAGTTTACGAGGTGAACTCTCTCTCCGAGTCTTAGCAACGCCTCAGCTTAAGCCTCTCACGTCCATCTCGCAAGCGATACTCCGCGCTGGGCTAGGGCGTTTCGCGTTTTGCCTAATTACTTCCCTATCCATTCATATAATTAGAGCTTCTGCTGAGCAAAGTAGTTGCTATACAGTGTGAGGGGCGTTTGCCCTGACCCTATCTCACACACCTTCCTATGAAACTTCTAATCAGCAATGACGACGGCATTTTTTCTCAGGGCGTGCGAACCCTCGCCAACACCTTAGCCACGGCTGGACACACAATCACCGTAGTCTGCCCCGACCGAGAGCGCTCTGCAACTGGTCACGGCCTCACCCTTCACAAACCCATTCGCGCTGACCAAGTAAAGGGCGTGTTTGACCCCAGCATTGAGGCTTGGGCCTGCTCTGGGACGCCATCCGACTGCGTGAAGCTAGCGCTGGGTGCATTGATGCCGTCCCCACCGGATGTTGTAGTGTCGGGGATCAACCACGGCTCTAACTTAGGAACCGATGTGCTGTACTCAGGCACGGTTTCTGCGGCGATGGAGGGCACAATTGAAGGTTTGCCAGGAATTGCCTTGAGTTTGGCTAGCTTCTCCTATCAAGAATTTCAGCCAGCTGCAAATTTTGCGCGATCGCTCCTCGACCGGCTAAAACATCAGCCTTTGCCTTCTCCAACCCTGCTCAATATCAACATTCCTCCCGTACCAGAAGAGGCGATCGCCGGTGTGATGATCACTCGTCAGGGCCTCCGCCGCTACTTTGACATGTTTGAGAAACGTGTCGATCCCCGTGGAAAAACCTACTACTGGCTAGCGGGCGAAATCATGGAGGATGTGCCTCAACCCCCCTTAGAGTTTGTTGGCACCTCCCAAAACCAGCTCCAAGCTGATGACCTAGCCTGGATCAGTACCGCAGAAACCGATGTCAATGCCATCCGCCGCAACTACATCACGGTGACGCCCTTGCAATATAACCTCACCTGCGCTTCTGGCATGATCACGCTAAAAGCCCTAAACCTTAATCTAGACTAGAATTCAGCCAAACCATCGGCACTACAGTTAGACAATAGAGAATGAATAAGTAGACAATTCCATATTTATTCACTACAATACTAAATTGTCGCCAATAGTGATTCGGGGGCCTGAAAAGTCCTCTGTTTTTGAGTGGATCACGAATAGGATACTGGACGAACGGTTGTCTAAGTCCTGGCGTATGCAGGCTAGCGTTGCATTGATTAATGCATCCATACCATTGCCTGCCGCAAGCTTACAGAGATTTTGGTCATCCGCTTGAGGGCGGTGGCGCTGAGTCAATACTGTAAACAGAACTCATTAGGTATCACTGTGTTTACCAATACGGTAAGGCAGTGCCTTTTGCAGTGCGTAAACTGAGGGAGACTGTGATCGTGTCAGTTGGAATTCTTGGCACTAAGCTGGGCATGACCCAGATCTTTGATGAAGAGGGGCGATCGATCCCCGTAACGGTCGTGCAGGCTGGGCCGTGCACGGTCACTCAGATCAAGACCGCCGAAACCGATGGCTACAACTCTATCCAGATTGGCTACAAAGAAGTGGCTCAAAAAGCCCTGAACAAGCCAGAACTGGGACATCTTGCCAAATCGGAGGCGTCGCCACTGCGCCACCTTCGGGAATATCGGCTGAAGTCAACTGTAGACTTTCAGCTGGGGCAGCAGATTGGTGTCGACATCTTCGAACCTGACCAATTGGTAGATGTAACAGGCACCAGCATTGGGCGTGGTTTTGCAGGTTACCAAAAGCGTCACAACTTTAAGCGTGGGCCAATGTCGCATGGTTCGAAAAACCATCGCCAACCTGGTTCAACCGGTGCAGGTACTACACCTGGCCGTGTTTATCCCGGTAAGCGCATGGCAGGTCGCCTAGGGGGCAGCCGCGTCACAATCCGCAAACTTAGAGTAGTCAAGATAGATAGCGAGCGCAATCTATTGTTGATTGGGGGCGCAATTCCGGGTAAGCCAGGTTCACTGATCAATGTATCCCCCGCCAATTTGGTTGGGCGATCGAAATAGCCGAGATAGATTGCATTGAGTTCAGCAATGCACGTTCACATGAGAGTGTGATATGTCGGCCTGATAGATAGTTTGTATGTTGTGTCAGTAGAAATGGCTTGGTGGATACCTCCCGGCAGCCGTTAGAAGGACGAATCCAATGGTTGAATGTGTAGTTAAAAATTGGCAAGGCGAAGAAGCCGGCACGGCATCTCTTGAGCTGCGCGCAGCCACAGATGGCAGTGCAGCCCATGTCGTCCACAGGGCGTTAGTCCGGCAGATGAACAATGCTCGCCAGGGCAATGCATCTGCTAAGACTCGGGCTGAGGTGCGCGGGGGTGGACGAAAGCCTTGGCGGCAAAAGGGAACGGGGCGAGCCCGTGCAGGTTCCATCCGGTCTCCCCTATGGCGTGGCGGCGGTGTAATCTTTGGGCCAAAGCCCAGAGATTACTCGGTTAAGATGAACCGAAAAGAGCGTCAGCTTGCTCTGAAAACTGCGCTTCATGGTCGTGCCGAAAGCCTGATCGTAGTTGAAGACTTTGCCGATCAGCTCGATCGTCCAAAGACGAAGGAAGTGGTGTCGGCGCTGAGTCGCTGGGGTGTGGGGGAAAACGAAACGGCCCTCTTGATTACCGCTGAGCGCAATGAGACGGTTTATTTGTCAGTGCGGAATATCAGCCGCATTAAGCTAATTTCTGCGAACAATCTGAATGTGTTCGATCTATTAGCCGCAGACAAAATCGTAGCGACTGCGTCAGCTATTGCACGAATTCAGGAGGTGTATGGTGGCTAAGTTTGATACTCGCAATCTGGCTGATTTGGTGCGTCGCCCGCTAGTGACTGAGAAGGCGACTCGTCTACTCGAAGATAACCAGTATGTGTTTGAGGTTGCGCCCAAGGCCACAAAACCTCAAATTAAGGACGCAATTGAAGCACTGTTTGATGTCAAAGTCGTCAGCGTGAATACCAGCAACCCACCCAAGAAGCAGCGCCGAGTCGGGCGGTTTGCTGGATTTAGACCCCAATATAAGCGGGCTGTGGTGAAGTTGGCACAGGGCGATTCGATTGTTCTGTTTCCAGAAGTCTAGATTAGGGGCTTCGCTAGCCCTGTGGTCTAGCATGCCAAGGGCTTTGATTGATTGGTGTGGATTGTTTAGTGAGTGGTTCGGGTGGCGATCGCCACATAAGTCGAAACAGCGAGTAAAGACATGGGCATTCGAAATTACCGACCGTATACGCCAGGGACGCGCGAGCGCTCTGTCTCAGACTTTTCAGAAATCACCAAGAGTGAACCAGAGAAGTCTCTGACTACGTCAGTGCATCGACACAAAGGGCGCAACAATCGAGGCGTCATTACCTGTCGCCATCGCGGAGGCGGGCATAAGCGCCTGTATCGGATTATTGATTTTCGCCGTGACAAGCATGGCATTCCGGCCAAAGTGGCGTCTGTTGAGTACGATCCCAACCGTAATGCCCGCATTTCTCTTCTGTACTACGAAGACGGTGAGAAGAGATACATTCTGCATCCTGGCGGATTAGCGGTTGGAACCATTATCATTTCTGGCCCAGAAGCGCCGTTTGAAGTCGGCAATGCACTGCCGCTGGGCAACATGCCGCTAGGTACTACAGTTCACAATGTAGAGCTTGTAGCTGGCAAAGGTGGCCAGATTGTTCGTGCTGCCGGAACATCCGCGCAGATTGTAGCGAAAGACGGTAACTACGTGACGTTGCGGTTGCCCTCTACAGAAATGCGGATGGTACGGCGGGAATGCTACGCCACCATCGGTGAAGTTGGCAACGCGGATGTGCGAAATACTAGCTTGGGCAAGGCCGGACGAAAGCGCTGGAAAGGCCGGCGGCCTGAAGTCCGCGGTAGTGTAATGAACCCGGTGGATCACCCGCATGGGGGGGGAGAAGGGCGCGCTCCGATTGGACGCTCTGGCCCAGTCACACCTTGGGGTAAACCAACTCTAGGTGCAAAAACCCGGAAGAAGAAAAAGCCCAGCAATTCCCTGATTGTGCGCCGTCGTCGTCGGACATCGAAGCGAAGTCGGGGTGGACGGGAGTCCTAAGGGCCTATGCCCAGGAATGGAGAGGGGCGATCGCTCCTATCCATTCCCTAGAACAACTGCCGTTAGCTGCCTGTTAGCTTCATTGGTGTTTGTCATTACACCGCTATAGCTTGTGACGTTACTAGAACTGAGTGATTTAGGGTAAATCCATCATGTCGCGCTCTCTCAAAAAAGGCCCATTTGTCGCGGATCATCTCCTTAAAAAGATCGAGGTGTTGAACGACAAAAACGAAAAGCAAGTGATCAAAACTTGGTCACGCGCATCCACCATTCTGCCGGAAATGATTGGACACACGATCGCGGTACATAACGGTCGGCAGCATGTCCCCGTCTATGTAACAGAACAGATGGTAGGGCACAAGCTGGGAGAATTTGCACCCACTCGCACCTTCCGCGGACATGCCAAGAGTGACAAGAAGGCTCGTCGATAGGAATTTTTAGCGCTTAGCGTTGGCGTTTTGTCACCTGCTAAGGCTAAGCACAGATGCTAAGCGCCAAAAGGAGATGATTTAGATATGGCCATTACTACAGCTGGAGAAGTAAAAGCAGTCGCGAAATACATCCGCATGTCGCCTTTCAAAGTGCGCCGCGTGCTGGATCAAATTCGGGGACGTTCTTACCGAGAAGCGCTGATTATTCTTGAATTTATGCCCTATCGCGCCTGTGAGCCAGTGCTGAAGGTGCTGCGATCTGCGGTAGCAAATGCTGAACACAATGAAGGCCTCACGCCTGCTGATTTGATTGTGTCGCAAGCATTTGCGGATCAGGGTCCAGTGCTTAAGCGCTTTCGACCCAGAGCTCAGGGGCGAGCCTACCAAATTCGCAAGCCAACCTGCCACATCACCATTACTGTCGCACCTGGCAAGATTGAAGATTAGCGATCGCTTTGATTGCATTCCTTCGCCTTGAGCGGCGCAGTTTGGGACTAGCTGGGTTTAATTGATTCGTTTTAAGTGAACATTTCGTCGCCTTCACTAGAGGACACATCGTGGGACAGAAAGTACATCCAATTGGATTTCGACTTGGCGTGACGCAGGAGCATCGCTCTCGCTGGTACGCTGAATCTGAAAATTACTCTGATTTGCTTCAGGAAGACCATAAAATTCGTGAGTTCTTCTTGCGCAATCCACTAAAGCTAAAGAGCCTGGAAAATCCTAGTATTTCGCAGATTCGAATTGAGCGTAAAGCCGATCAGGTTGACCTTGAAGTGTTCACAGCACGTCCGGGTGTGGTCGTAGGGCGCGGTGGTGAAGGCATTGAGAAACTGCGCGAAGGGCTGCAGAAGGTGCTGAAAGCGGGCGATCGCCAGATTCGAATCAACGTTCGTGAAGTAGAGCGGGTTGACGCTGATGCGGCTCTGATCGCTGAATACATTCAGCAACAGCTCGAGCGTCGGGTTTCGTTTCGTCGAGTGGTTCGCCAAGCCATTCAACGGGCACAGCGAGCTGGCGTTCAGGGTATCAAAATTCAGGTCAGTGGTCGTCTAAACGGCGCAGAAATCGCGCGGACAGAATATACCCGCGAAGGTAAAGTGCCTCTACATACCCTGCGAGCAGACATCGACTACAGCTATGTCACCGCTCAAACCATTTATGGCATTTTGGGTATCAAGGTTTGGATCTTTAAAGGGGAGATTATCCCTGGTCAAGAAGAGATAGTTCAGCCCCCAGCGAATAACCAGCCGCGTCGTCGCCCATCCCGCCGTCGTCAGTTCGAAGATCGCTCCAACGAGAGTTGAGTGTTTGCGCCTACCCTGCCGCTATCCCAACCCTGAATCTAAGGTAATTGGTCATGTTAAGTCCTAGAAGAACAAAATTTCGTAAGCAGCAGCGCGGCCGAATGAAAGGCGAAGCGTCACGCGGCAACAAAGTTGATTTTGGCGATTTCGCGTTGCAAGCGTTAGAGCCGTCCTGGATTACGTCACGCCAGATTGAAGCCAGCCGCCGTGCGATGAATCGATACATCCGACGGGGCGGTAAAATCTGGATTCGGATTTTCCCAGATAAACCCGTCACGATGCGTCCCGCAGAAACCCGTATGGGTTCGGGTAAGGGTAACCCTGAGTTCTGGGTTGCTGTTGTCAAGCCAGGGCGGGTTTTGTTTGAAATTGGTGGGGTGCCAGAGGCGACTGCGCGTGAAGCAATGCGATTGGCTTCCCACAAGCTGCCAATTAAAACTAAGTTCATTACACGTGAATCGGAGGAGTCCTAGATTATGCCTCTTCCCAAAATGACTGAAATTCGGGAACTCAGCGACCAAGAGCTAAATGACCAGATCTTGGCTGCTAAAAAAGAACTATTTGAGCTGCGGTTTAAAAAAGCGACTCGTCAGCTTGATAAGCCTCACCTATTCAAATCCACCCGTCATCGTTTGGCTCAATTGATGACTGTGGAGCGTGAGCGCCAGTTGACTACGTCTGAGCCAGTTGCAGAGAAGGAGTAAAGATCAATGGCCGTTAAAGAAAGGGTTGGTGTTGTCGTTAGCGACAAAATGCAAAAAACCGTAGTTGTGGCGGTTGAGAACCGTGTGACCCACCCCAAATATCGCAAGATTGTGGTGCGCACAAAGCGATACAAAGTGCATGATGAAGACGATCAGTGCAAAGTCGGCGATCGTGTCCGCATTCGTGAAACCCGGCCTCTCAGTCGCACCAAGCGCTGGTCAGTGGTCGATATTCTCGGCGAAAAAGTCGAGGCCTAGCTCTGAAGGAGAGAGACCATGATTCAGCAAGAGACCTATTTAAACGTAGCCGACAACAGTGGGGCTCGTAAGCTCATGTGCATTCGGGTGTTAGGTGGCAATCGTCGCTATGCCAATGTGGGTGACGTTGTAATCGCTGTTGTTAAAGATGCGCTGCCCAATATGAACATCAAAAAATCTGATGTGGTACGGGCTGTTATTGTACGTACTCGAAAAGGGCTACGCCGCGAAAGTGGGATGACCATCCGCTTTGATGACAATGCAGCCGTAATCATTAACCCAGATGGCAACCCCAGAGGCACACGCGTCTTTGGGCCTGTGGCTCGAGAACTACGCGATAAAAACTTTATGAAAATCGTTTCACTTGCTCCGGAGGTTCTCTGATGGCAAAAGGTACATCCAAGGTTCGGTTCAAGGTGCATGTCAAGTCTGGCGATACTGTTCAGATCATTGCTGGCAGTGACAGAGGCAAGATTGGCGAGGTGCTTCGGGTGCTTCCTGAAACAAGCAAAGTGATTGTGAAAGGCGTCAACTTTAAGACGAAGCATATTAAGCCCCAACAAGAAGGAGAGTCTGGACAGATTCAGACTATCGAAGCTCCGATTCATAGCTCCAACGTAATGCTTTACTCCACCAAGCAGAAGGTTGCGAGTCGCGTGAGTTATACCTTCAACGAAAATGGTCGCAAGGTTCGACTGCTGAAGAAGACTGGAGAACTTCTTGACTAGCTATCTTTGCTGTTTTGGTTGATGTGTTTATTAGCGAAGCCAGCGAACAAGTTAATTTCTTGTCCTTTTAGATAGCACAGCTCCATAAAGGTGAGATTAGTAAAGTTAAACGTAATGCGTGATTGAGTTGGTTTTGATATACCCTGACCAAGCCCAGGGACATCGTGAGGAAGAATAATGGCAACAAAGCTCAAATCTAAATATCAAGAAACAATCGTTCCTAAGTTGATGGAACAGTTTAGCTATGGAAACATTCATCAGGTGCCTAAATTAGCCAAAGTCACGGTGAATCGTGGATTGGGTGAAGCCGCTCAAAACGCTAAAGCACTAGAGTCTTCCCTTGCTGAACTTGCAATTATCACTGGACAGCGTCCAGTCGTTACCCGTGCGAAGAAGGCGATCGCCGGCTTTAAAATCCGGAAAGGGATGCCGGTTGGTATCATGGTTACCCTGCGGGCTGACCGTATGTATGACTTTGTTGATCGGCTTGTCAATTTAGCGCTTCCTCGCATCCGAGACTTCCGAGGGATTAGCCCCAAAAGCTTCGATGGTCGAGGCAACTACACCCTGGGACTACGAGAGCAGCTCATCTTCCCAGAAATTGAGTATGACAGCATCGAACAAATTCGAGGAATGGACATCTCAATTATTACGACTGCAAACACTGATGAAGAAGGACGTGCACTGCTCAAAGAGCTAGGCATGCCATTTCGGGATAACTGAGGCAGTTTGACGAAGAGGAAACTATGGCGGTAAACGACACAATTTCAGATATGTTGACGCGGATTCGTAACGCGAATATGGCGCGTCATCAAACTACGTATGTTCCATCAACGAAAATGACTCGCAACATTGCTCGAGTCTTGTTGGAGGAAGGGTTTATCACTGACTTCAGCGAAGAAGGCGAAGGAATCAAAAAGAATCTGGTTATCTCGCTGAAATACAAAGGCAGAAATCGCCAGCCCATCATCAATAAGCTTCAACGAGTGAGCAAGCCCGGTCTGCGAGTTTACTCAAATTCTCGAGAACTTCCCAGAGTGTTGGGTGGCATTGGCATTGCTGTCATCTCTACGTCTAGCGGTATTATGAGCGACCGAGATGCTCGTCGGCATGGAGTAGGTGGCGAAGTGCTTTGCTATGTTTGGTAATTTCACTACGTGTTGTCTGTCTTGTGTGTTGCTGCTAGCTCCCTCAGTCGGTAGCTAACAGAGCACTGTTTCTCTTCAGGTCGTTGCCCGTTGTCCAGCTCAGGAGTAGTAGTTATGTCCCGTATCGGAAAGCGTCCCATCCAAATTCCAGAGAAAGTAACCGTCACTATCTCAGGCCAGAAAGTTGCAGTCAAAGGTCCAAAAGGGGAACTATCGCGTGTTCTGCCAGCTGAAGTAGAGGTTGTCCAAGAAGACGGCACTCTTTATGTCAATCGACGCAACGAGTCGCGTCTAGCTCGGCAGCGACACGGGCTGTGTCGTACCTTAGTGTCCAATATGGTTGACGGTGTCTCTCAAGGCTTTCAAAAGCGCCTAGAAATTCAAGGAGTGGGATATCGAGCCCAGAGTCAAGGGAAAAATCTGACCCTGAATGTAGGGTATAGCAACCCGGTACAAATTCCTGCTCCTGATGGAATTCAGCTCGCAGTCGAAGGCAACACGAATGTCATCGTGAGTGGCATTGACAAGGAATTAGTCGGGAATGTGTCTGCCAGAATTCGTGCCGTCCGCCCGCCCGAACCCTACAAGGGCAAAGGTATTCGGTATGCAGGTGAGTTCGTACGACGCAAGGCTGGTAAAGCAGGGAAGAAATAAGCTATGAAATATACTCGGAAAGAAGCAACTCGTCGCCGGCATGGACGTATCCGCCGCGTCGTTCAAGGTACCGCAGAGCGTCCTAGACTCAGCGTATTTCGTTCAAATCAGCACATCTACGCACAGGTCATTGATGACAGTAGCCAAAGTACTCTAGTAGCTGCCTCTACACTTGAGCCAGAACTACGCGAAAAGTCTTCTGGTCGGGCTAACTGTGACGCCTCTGCCGAAGTTGGCAAGCTAGTAGCAAAACGACTATTAGACAAGGGTATTACTCAGGTTGTATTTGATCGCGGCGGCAACTTATACCACGGACGTGTCAAGACTCTGGCAGAAGCCGCGCGTGAAGCAGGGCTGAATTTCTAGTTTGCACTCAATCGTGCATGAGTAAGGTCTGCGCAGCAACATCTTACTGAACTAGTATTAGAACTTAAAGCACCAAATTGGCAAGGATTGGGGAAATGGCGAAAAACACACGAAAAAGTAGCCGCGCTAAGGAAAAAGAAACGGACTGGCAAGAGCGAGTCGTTCAGATTCGAAGAGTTACGAAGGTCGTGAAAGGGGGAAAAAAGCTCAGCTTTCGCGCCATTGTAATTGTAGGCAATGAAAAAGGCCAAGTTGGCGTTGGCGTTGGCAAAGCGAGTGACGTGATTGGTGCCGTTCGCAAGGGTGTCGCTGATGGCAAGAAGCATTTAATTGATGTACCTCTGACCAAAGCCAATTCCATTCCTCATCCTGTTAAGGGTGACAGCGGTGGAGCCAAGGTGATGATGCGTCCAGCTGCTCCTGGTACAGGGGTAATTGCTGGAGGAGCAATTCGGACTGTATTGGAGTTGGCAGGCGTTAAAAACATTCTGGCGAAGCGTTTAGGATCTAGCAGTCCCTTAAATAACGCTCGAGCTGCGACCGAGGCGCTAGCTGCACTGCGTACATTTCCAGAAGTGGCAGAGGAACGAGGTGTCTCTTTAGAGCACCTTTACTCGTAACCAGTTTCAAATGTTCCAAATATTTAAATGGTTGGCGAAAAGAACACGTTAGACTTTAACGGTTATTGCAGGGCAAAACGATGAGACTATCAGATGCTATACCCCAAGAGGGTTCGAGGAAACGTCGCCGCAGAGTAGGGCGAGGAATTGCAGCGGGTCAGGGAGCTAGCTGTGGCTTTGGTATGCGAGGGCAAAAGTCTCGTTCTGGTCGAAGCACTCGTCCTGGCTTTGAGGGTGGACAGATGCCCTTATATCGGCGCATCCCCAAGCTAAAGCATTTTCCCATGGTTAATCGGCAGCAGTACACCGTGATAAATGTGGGCAAGCTAGCTTCCCTATCGGCAAACGCAGAGGTAACGTTAGCAGCGTTGATGGATGCAGGTATCGTAACGACAGATGATGGCCCGCTGAAACTTTTAGGAGACGGTGAGGTAACCCAGCCTCTTCAAGTTACGGCGGCGGCATTCACAGCCTCCGCTCGATCCAAAATTGAGGGCGCTGGCGGAACATGCAACCTGCTAGATTAAGACGTGTCTGCAGCAGTATGTTTACTCGATTGCAGGGATTTTCTCACAGTCAATGTTAAGGGCTGTAATCCATCTTCCGTAGAGGTTTTGCCATGGTTCGCGATAAAACACCAACTGCTCAGGAAACGTTTTTGCAAATGGCTCAGGCAGCGGGCCTTCGAAGTCGGCTTTTGGTGACGATTGGGATTTTGATACTAGTACGACTTGGGATTTTTCTTCCAGTTCCTGGCATCGATCGAGTCGCCTTTCAACAAGCCATTCAAAGTAGTGCTGGGCTAGGTAGTTTAATTGGGTTCTTGGATTATTTCACCGGACGAGGACTCTCGACTCTAGGCATTTTTGCCCTGGGGATTATTCCTTATATTAATGCTTCAATCATCATGCAGCTGCTGACTGCTGCTTTGCCTACTTTAGAAGATCTTCAAAAAAATGAAGGTGAGGCGGGGCGACGCAAGATTGCTCAGATTACTCGCTACGTTACTCTAGGATTATCCCTACTGCAAAGCGTCGGGCTAGCGACTCTGGTCAGTGCTTATGCACTAGAACCGGGGCCGCTGTTTATCGTGCGGACAGCCTTAGCTCTTACAGCTGGCTCAATGTTTGTGATGTGGGCAGGAGAGTTGGTCACAGAGCGAGGCGTGGGCAATGGAGCCTCTCTGCTAATTTTTCTCAGCATTGTGTCAGTTTTGCCACAGAGTCTGGGACAAACGGTTGAGCTCGCACAAAGTGGGGATCGTGGCGTTGTGGGTGGGGTGATTATTCTGCTACTAGTTTTTCTAGCCATGATCGTGGGTATTGTGTTTGTTCAAGAAGGAACGCGACGAATCCCAATTATTTCTGCTCGTCGCCAAGTGGGGAGGCGGCTTTATCTTGAGAAGAGTAGTTACTTGCCTTTGCGATTGAATCAGGGTGGGGTGATGCCAATCATCTTTGCTTCTACAGTGTTTGTTTTGCCTAGCTTTTTGCAGGGGATATTTCCAACAAACGCGGTGATTCAGACCATTGCTCAGTGGTTAACGCCTGGAAACTGGATCTACATCTTGTCTTATTTAGTGCTGATTTTATTCTTCAGCTACTTTTATGCTTCCATTGTGGTGAATCCTGTTGACATGTCTCAAAACTTGAAGAAGATGGGGGCAAGTGTTCCGGGTATTCGTCCTGGCAAGGCGACTAGCGACTATATTGAGCGGGTACTGAATCGCCTTACGTTTTTGGGTGCGGTTTTCCTAGGTTTAGTGGCAACGATTCCAACTGCAGTGGAAGGAATAACCAATGTTCGTACGTTTCAAGGACTTGGGGCAACATCACTGCTGATTTTGGTTGGTGTTGCGATTGATACGGCTAAGCAGATTCAAACTTATGTAATTTCTCAGCGTTATGAAGGTATGGTGAAGCAATAGTGGTTCGATTGATTTTTTTAGGGCCTCCCGGCGCAGGAAAAGGGACACAGGCGAAGCTTTTAGCAGATCGATGCGAGATCCCACATATTTCGACTGGCGACATCTTGCGGTCGGCCGTGAACCGCAAGACGACTCTAGGCATTAAGGCCCAAACTTATATGAACCAGGGTGAGCTTGTACCCGATGAGCTAATTTTGGATTTGGTGGGCGATCGCCTCTCCCAAGATGATGCTCAGAAGGGATGGCTGTTAGATGGTTTTCCCCGCAATGTCTCACAGGCGGAGTTCCTGGATGCTTTGCTGGAAACTCTTCAGCAAGGCTATGAATGTGTCGTTAATCTAGACGTGCCGGATGAAGTGATCGTGGCGCGACTACTGGAGCGGGGCCGCGATGATGACAGCGAGGCAGTGATTCGCAATCGTTTGACGGTGTATCGAGAGCAAACTACTCCTCTGATTGATTTCTATCGCGATCGCCAGCAGCTTATTTCTGTAGATGGCAATCAGCCTATCGAAGCAGTATCCACTGCGCTCCAAGACATCATTCAATAGATTGGAAGAGGTGAAGCGTAACAGCGACTCCAAGAGTGTGAGGGGCGATCGCTCTTTGAACTCAAGCAGCTTACTAAATCATTTGTTAGGCTAGAAACTGCGAAAAAATATTTTATCTTTAATTTTTTGAAAACATTTTTACTGAGTAGTGTGAACTCAAACTGGGAGGTTACATCGTTTGTCTAAGCAAGATTTGATTGAGATGGAGGGAACCGTAACGGATTCACTTCCAAATGCAATGTTTCGTGTTGATTTAGATAATGGGTTTAATGTACTAGCCCATATTTCAGGCAAGATTCGGCGTAATTACATCAAGATTCTACCGGGTGATCGGGTCAAAGTGGAGCTAACTCCGTACGATTTGACAAAAGGTCGAATTACGTATCGACTCCGTAAAAAGTAAGTAGGAAGTAAAGCAGGGTTTAGCTGCATTCTAGACAGTAGCAACTGTGTCGACGAAACTGATCTTAGTTCTTGGTGCTAATTTTGTTGACACGGAATAGGTTTTGTTGATATGATTTCTTGTTTGTAGTAAGCAATGGAAACTGGACATGAAAGTCCGAGCCTCGGTTAAAAAGATGTGTGATAAGTGCCGCGTCATTCGACGGCGTGGCCGGGTAATGGTGATTTGTTCTAACCCAAAGCATAAGCAGCGTCAAGGGTAGTGAGGAATCAGGACGGAGTTGGGCGACGCTCTGGGCGATCGCTTTTTCAGCCCTTGTTCAAAGTGAAGGCGTAACAGCCTCAAAAGGTTTCGGAGTATAGAGAGCAGTATTTAGGAGAATTAACTGTGGCACGAATTGCCGGAGTAGACCTGCCGCGAGATAAGCGGATAGAAATTGGTCTCACCTACATCTATGGCATTGGACTGACTCGGTCAAAAGAAGTTTTGGCAAGTACTGGGGTCAATCCTGATACCCGCGTTAAAGACTTGAGTGATACTGATGTTGCCGCTCTACGGGAATCTGTAGAAGCCAATTATGAGGTAGAAGGCGATTTACGTCGTCTAGAATCACTCAACATCAAGCGGCTGATGGATATTGGAACCTACCGCGGACGACGCCACCGGATGGGATTGCCTGTACGGGGGCAGCGGACACGTACCAACGCCAGAACTCGCCGTGGCGCGCGGCGCACTGTAGCCGGTAAGAAGAAAGCACCAGGTAAGAAGTAATCAGAATCAGCGCGTGAGGCTGCTTGTCTGACCTTCTGACTTGTAGAGTAAGGCGGATTGCTGTTTTGTTTTGTAAAGCATCATCCGTATCCTCAGCCAGTGAGCAGTTTTGAGCCCTTGCAGAAACATCTCAACTAGAGACGAACCTCTATGGCGCTCAGGCTCTTAACCAAGTTAAGAGAATCTCTCTAGCATGGGCATTTTATAGCTCTGCTGCCAGCTACTACAAATCATTGATGAATTAACAAAGGGAACAAGACATGGCTCGACAACCAAACAAGAAGGCAGGCCCTAAAAAGCAAAAGCGCAACGTTCCCAACGGCGTTGCTCACATTCAATCCACTTTCAATAACACTATTGTCACCATAAGCGACGCCAGCGGAGAAGCCATCTCCTGGGCGTCCGCAGGGTCAAGTGGATTTAAGGGTGCGAAAAAAGGCACACCTTTTGCAGCGCAAACAGCCGCAGAAGGAGCCGCCCGTCGAGCCATGGATCAAGGAATGCGCCAGGTTGAAGTATTAGTCAGTGGCCCTGGCTCAGGCCGGGAAACTGCAATCCGGGCATTGCAAGGTGCAGGGCTTGAGATTACGCTGATCCGTGACGTTACGCCAATTCCGCACAATGGTTGTCGCCCGCCCAAGCGGCGAAGGGTGTAATTTCTAGGGTTACTGCAATTGTTCCTCTTACGTATACATCTTGGTTAGGTAGCGTTCAACTGGGTGCAGAGCTTGAGAGCGTAGTGTGTTGGGCTTGATGATAGGTACTGTCCGAAAAGTCAACGAATTGGGAAAACTCGCTACACTTTTTGCGGCGGCATAGGACAAGGGAGATTGATCAATGGCACAGTTTAAGGTTGATTGCATAGAGTCAGACTCTAGCGACGATCGTAGTTTCTACAGTAAGTTCGTGTTTGAGCCGCTAGAACGGGGCCAAGGCATCACTGTTGGCAATGCTTTGCGTCGGGTGCTACTTTCCAACTTAGAGGGAACCGCAATTACTGCCGTACGCATTGCAGGCGTGACCCATGAGTTTATGACTGTTCCAGGGGTCAGAGAGGATGTTTTGGACGTTCTGCTCAACATGAAAGAGATAGTGCTCAAAGCCTACTCTTCTCATCCTCAAATTGGTCGCTTGCGAGTAGAAGGACCCGCAAATGTCACCGCTGCTGACTTTGATCTACCGTCTGAAGTTGAAGTAATTGATCCTACGCAGCATGTCGCAACCATAGCGGCAGGTGCTGTTCTAGAGATGGAATTCCGGGTAGAGAAAGGCATTGGATATCGAGCGATTGATCGCAGTCGTGACGATGTGACCGCCGTTGATTTCTTGCAAATTGACTCGGTGTTTATGCCAGTTCGTAAGGTCAATTACTCTACCGAGGATGCTCGTGTAGGCGGATCGCTGGAAAAAGATCGCTTGATCATGGAAGTCTGGACCAATGGAAGTGTTTCTCCTCAAGATGCGCTGGGCCAAGCTGCTTCTATTCTAGTTGAGCTCTTCAATCCGCTGAAAGACATCAATATTCAAGAAATCAAGAGTATTTTCCAGGATGAGGAAGACCCTCATAGCCAGATTCCTATTGAAGAGTTGAACCTGTCGGTGCGTGCCTACAACTGTTTGAAGCGCGCTCAGGTCAATTCAGTCTCTGACCTATTAGATTTCTCTGAAGAAGATTTGCTGGAAATTAAAAACTTTGGTCAGAAGTCTGCAGAAGAAGTGATCGAAGCTCTACAAACTCGATTAGGCATTACGCTCCCACGGGAGAAGACGTCTAAGCCTGGCTAGACTTTGGGTGTATTGCTGCTGCCTGCGGCAAGGTCGACAGAGTTGCAGTGTTGCAACACCACATGTTGTTTTTCATTTAGGTATTGAAGCGTTATGCGTCACGGTCGTCGAGTTCCTCAATTAGGCAAGCCTGCCGATCAGCGTCGTGCTCTATTGAGAGCGCTGACGACTGAGCTTATTCGCCATGGTCGGATCACTACTACTAAAGTTCGGGCTAAGGCTGTGCGTTCTGAAGCTGAACACATGATTACATTAGCCAAAGATGGTTCTCTGTCTGCTCGGCGGCAGGCTTTAGGATATGTGTATGATAAGCAGCTTGTTCATGCGTTATTTGAGCAAGCGCCGAAACGTTATGCCACACGCAACGGTGGTTATACCCGAGTCGTGCGTACAGTAAGTCGTCGAGGCGATAACGCTGAGATGGCCATTATCGAGCTGACTTAGAACCGATTTGAGGGAATTGTAGAGGAGCAAGTGCATCTAAAATGCCTGTGACGTTTGATCATCATACTGAGACAGCCCCGCCTAAGGCTGTGGTGCGGTCTCAGCGAGTTGCCCTAGTAATTCAATACTTGGGCACTCGTTTTCACGGGTGGCAACGTCAAGCGCAGCATCGCACGGTGCAGGAAGAGCTCGAGCAAGTGCTGCAGTCAGTTCTGGGTCATCCGGTTACGCTACATGGCGCTGGACGAACTGATTCTGGAGTGCATGCGGCTGCTCAAGTTGCACATTTTGATGCGACTACAGTGATTCCTCCCCATCGCTGGGCTGCTATTCTCAATAGTCGATTGCCAGACGATATTGTGATTCGAGCATCGGCACAGGTTGAGGGCGGCTGGCATGCTCGGTTTTCGGCAGCGTGGCGACGCTATCGCTACACGATTTACACCGATACTTGTCCTAACCTGTTCTTGCGCTCTCTTAGCTGGCACTATTACCAGGCACCGTTGGATGTAGCTCAAATGCAGGCAGCACTGACACCGTTGTTAGGACGTCACCATTTGGCAGCATTCCATAGAGCGGGTTCAAAACGACCTCATTCTTGGGTTGATGTGCAGGCGGCAGAGTGCGTTCGTTATGGCCCTCTAGTGCAGCTTGAAATTCAAGCTAGTGGGTTTCTTTACGGGATGGTTCGGCTGTTAGTCGGAATGCTGGTGGATGTCGGGCGAGGTGAGCGATCGCCCGATTCCTTTACCCAACTTTGGCAAGAGCAGCGACGAGAGGAGGTCAAGTATGCAGCTCCCCCCCAGGGTCTGTGTTTACTCCGAGTAGGGTATGACCAGTTTCCCTTTGCGGATCATATCTGGTATGACAATCAGCCTCAGTTTTTATTAGCTGCTGCGGCTGAGCAGAACGCTCAGCTAGGGCTGCTTCAAACGTAATGCCAAGCCACCCTAATCTAGATTGCTGCGATCGCCAGCCTACAGTAAAGCTCAGGGCTGCATTAGGGTTTAGTCCATAAAGTTTAGTATTTTGAATACTGTTGACGCATAACCATCATGAACAAGACATACACTCCCGCTACTGACGTAATAGAACGCAAATGGTACGTTGTTGACGCCGCCAATCAACGACTAGGACGGCTGGCGACTGAAGTCGCTAATGTTCTGCGGGGTAAAAACAAGCCCTACTTCACCCCTCATATGGACACTGGGGATTTTGTCGTCATTATTAATGCTGAGCAGATTGCTGTAACCGGCAGAAAGCGCTCCCAAAAGCTCTACCGTCGTCACTCCGGGCGTCCCGGTGGAATGAAGGTAGAAACGTTTGAGAAACTGCAGGCGCGCATCCCTGAACGGATTGTAGAGCAAGCTGTTAAAGGAATGCTTCCGAAAAACAGCCTGGGTCGGCAACTGTTTACCAAGCTAAAGGTATATGTAGGCCCAACTCACCCGCATGATGCCCAAAAGCCTGAAGTATTGACCATTAAAACCCTTCCTGGAGACGAGTAATGCAAGCTACTGATAAAACTGGCCGTGCCGTGTATTGGGGCACAGGACGACGTAAAACTTCTGTCGCGCGGGTTCGGCTGGTGCCTGGTGATGGCAAGCTCGTGATCAATGGAAAGCCGGGAGACCTGTACCTACAGTACAATCCCACCTATCTTGCGGCGGCTAAGGCTCCCCTAGAAACCTTAGGCTTAGAGCACGAATACGATGTGTTGGTTAACGCTTCGGGGGGTGGGCTTACCGGGCAGGCTGATTCTATTAAGTTGGGTGTTGCCCGTGCCTTGTGTGAGCTTGATCCCGACCATCGCAAGCCGCTAAAGATTGAAGGCTATCTCACGCGTGATCCAAGAGCCGTGGAACGTAAAAAGTACGGCTTACATAAAGCTCGTAAGGCTCCTCAGTATTCGAAGCGCTAGTCGCCTACTGAATGCAGTTGGCCTAGCTATCGCGAGTGTCTCTGGAGACGGCGGCGATGCATCGCTTGATATGATTAAAGATGGAATCTTAGATACGTTTAAGTTGAGGCACATCATGGCAAAAGAAGGCATTCATCCGACTTGGTATCCAGAAGCCAAGGTCTATTGCAACGGCGAAATGGTTGCAACAGTGGGTTCTACAAAGCCTGAACTGCATGTAGACGTTTGGTCGGGTAACCATCCCTTTTATACAGGAACTCAGAAGATTATTGATACTGAGGGACGTGTGGAGCGTTTCCGGCGGAAATATGGTCTGGGGAATCGTAAAAATGCAGGTGGCGACAGCGCAGAGTAGAGAAGGTAGTCGTAGTTGCAGTCACGCTAGCTACGACTACCCTCTGGGCAACGATGTGATATGAGCTCGCGTCATTGTCTATTTAATTTCCATTCGCGTTATTGTGGCGACTTCCTGCACCATGGCTGAAGCATATCTACTAGAAAAGCTAAACTCTGTCGAGCAAACGTTTCATGAATTGACTCGACGAATGGCTGATCCTGATATTGCTACGGATCCCACTGAGTTTCAGCGAGTCGCAAAAGCGCGGTCGTCTTTGGAGGAAACCGTCGCTACCTATGACGCTTGGCGAAAAGCCCAGAGTGATCTAGCCGAAGCTCGGCAAATCTCGAAGGAGGCAGCCAGCGATCCCGAAATGCGGGAGATGGCAGAACTCGAGATTGGAGAGCTTGAAGCGGCACTAGAGCAACTAGAACAGCATATGAAAGTGTTGCTGCTGCCCCGCGACCCCAATGATGATAAAAACATCATGCTTGAGATTCGTGCTGGCGCTGGCGGTGACGAAGCATCAATCTGGGCTGGGGATCTGTTGCGAATGTATTCGCGTTATGCGGAGACCCAAGGCTGGCGAGTCAAGCTAGTCAGTGAGTCGCTTGCAGACATGGGTGGATTTAAAGAGGCCATCCTGGAAATTCAGGGTGATCAGGTGTATAGCCAGCTAAAGTTTGAGGCGGGCGTTCATCGCGTGCAACGGGTGCCTGTGACAGAGGCGGGTGGACGGGTTCATACATCCACAGCAACGGTAGCCGTGATGCCAGAGGTGGATGAGGTAGCGGTTGAGATTGATCCAAAAGATTTAGAAATTAAAACTGCGCGGTCGGGCGGTGCTGGTGGGCAAAACGTGAACAAAGTGGAAACGGCAGTGGATTTGTTTCACAAACCGTCGGGGATCCGCGTGTTTTGTACTGAGGAGCGATCGCAGCTAAAAAACCGTGAGCGGGCTATGCAGATTTTGCGAGCCAAGCTGTATGAAGCGAAGCAGCAAGAGCAGCATGATTCGGTGTCGTCAATGCGGCGATCGCAAGTAGGAACTGGGGAACGTTCTGAAAAGATTCGCACCTATAACTACAAAGACAATCGCGTTACCGACCATCGACTAGGGCAAAATTTTACGCTGACTCCTGTGCTAGAAGGAGAGCTAGAAACGCTGGTTCAGTCTTGCATTTCTCAAGATCAGCAGGAGCGCCTAGAAGAGTTGGCAAGTTCTACGTCCGCTGAGATGGTGTAATCCGGTCTGGTTTGCGATCTGTCCTGATTGCCGTCATGTTATAGAGATGTATTCAGCCTTATGCCGCGATTTCTCCACCTAGCTGACATACATCTTGGGTTTGACCGATACGATAACAAAGAGCGAACGCAAGATTTTTATTATGCTCTCAATGATGCAATTGAGACCTATGCGATCGCCCAATCGGTAGATTTTGTCGTGATTGCGGGCGATCTGTTTGAGCATCGCACCATTCAACCCAACATTCTTAATCAAGCTCAGCTCTGCCTGCAAGCGCTGCGCGATGCAGAGATCCCAGTGCTGGCGATTGAAGGGAATCACGATAACCGCCCTTATGGAACCAAAACAAGCTGGCTGCGCTATTTGTCAGATTGGGGGTTGCTGAAACTGCTAGAGCCCGGAGATGTCAACGCAGGTGAGCCATTCTATGCACCCTGGGACGAGACCTCTCGCCGAGGCGGTTATCTCGATCTGCCTTGCGGAGTGCGGGTGCTGGGATCACACTGGTATGGGGCAACTGCACCCAAAGCCATTGAGCAAATTGCGGCGGCGATTGGACGGTTGCCGCGAGGGCCAGCCCATACATTACTCATGTTCCACCATGGGTTAGAAGGACAAATAGCCCGCTATCAAGGGGCTTTGCGCTACGCCGACTTGTTGCCTTTAAAGGACGCTGGTGTGGATTATCTGGCGTTGGGGCATATCCACAAGAACTATGCCATGGAAGGTTGGATTTTTAACCCTGGTTCTGTAGAAGCCAACAGTGTTGAGGAAGGCGGCTTTGAGCGAGGGGTATATCTAGTGGAGCTGAGTACTGATGGTATTGAGGCCAAGCTTCAGCATGATTATTACCAGCGTCCGATCGTGCGGCTGCGCCACAAGGTGACGGAATCGCAGTCAATGGATGACGTTGAGCAGGGGGCGATCGCCCGCATTGAAGCTGCTGTGCAGAACGGTGTCATTCCCGCTGAGAACGCTCCGATTGTAGAACTCCGCATCGAAGGCAGCATTGGCTTTGATCGGCTTGATCTAGATATTCGTCAGCTTAAAGACCAGCTACAGAAGCTCAGTGGGGCGCTTATTTTTCTGCTCAAATTCGAGGCAGAAATGATGGAATACGCCTCGCCCATTGCCGATGGTGCTGAGCGGTTAGAAGTAGAACGGGAGGTATTCCGTGATTTGTTAGCGGCCCACAACACCTACAAAAACCGTACCGACGAACTATCTCAGGGTCTAATCCACCTTAAAGAACAGCATTTGGATGGGCGATCAGAGGATGACTTGTACGAGTTTTTGCAGCAGTTGTTGTTGCCCAACGCCAACAGTGCCGACCCGTCTCTTGGTCAATCTGCAGAAGAGTAAAGGTATTCAGCGTGAGAGCAATGCCGTTGTCTCAGCCTCGCGCTATTGGGCTGAAACAATGCTAAACCCTGCTGCCCGCGCGCGGCACGGGTTTAAAAATTTTGCCGAACTGGCGTTCATTAAGAACATATATTTTTGAGGCACGAGGCGCTCTGTAAATTGAAGCGGATGCGATGCTCAAATCGTTGGACAATTAATGAGAAAGGGTCGAGAAATGGGCACTGGCCCGATCTCGCCAACGTCAATACGGGAGATTCCTCCTCTCTTATTGATTGACCCACCTGTTTGATCGGCGAGTTGGGAGCAGTTTTTTAGTGCTCACGGCTGGCTAGCGCCCTGCAGGAAGGGTCATATAAAAAGTTGGGATAGACATAAGTTGCAAGGTTTATGCGAGCTAAAGTCATGGGCATTAATCGGATTCGAGTGTCGGTTGTATCCCTGTTGGGATCGCTGTTCACAGCAGCTGGAACGTTGCCCTATGGAGCATGGGCGCAATCAGCGCAGCCCCTAGGGATAACTCCCGACACGATGGAAGAGTGCGAATTGCTGATTGTGGGCGGTGGGTTGTCGGGTGTGAGTGCTGCCTACGAGTCGCTGCAGATGGGGCGCACGGTGTGTATGACAGAACTCACTGATTGGATGGGCGGACAGCTTACCTCTCAGGGCACCTCGGCACTCGATGAGGTGCGCCAGCAGCGAGCGCTGCTCTACTATCCCAAAGGCTATCTCGAATTTCGACAGCTAATTGAGCAACACTACGGCAGGTTGAATCCGGGAGATTGCTGGGTCAGCCTTTCCTGCTTTTTCCCCGATGATGCGGAAACTATTCTGCAAGATATGCTGAACAATGCAGCGCGGCGCGGGCGCGGCACTCTCAAGTGGTTCCCTTCTACAATCATCAAAGAGTTGGAATACAACGCTGAGGGCAATCAGATTGTGGGGGCGATCGCCATTCAGCATTCTCCCGCTCCTGGCACCCCGCCGCTCAATACAGAACCCCTCTCGGCTTTTATTGAAGATGCTTATAGCTACGATGACTCAGCCCGGTTAACCAAAACCGTCATTCAGTTTGCGCCTCAGCCCATCCGCAATCGAGATGGTTCCACCACGCTGCCCGATCCGGCCCCTTGGTATATGATTGAAGCCACAGAGACTGGGGAACTGATTGCGCTGGCAGACGTGCCCTACCGAGTGGGGTTAGACGCGCGATCGCCCGTCAATCCGTCTTCTGCCAGCGCTACTGGCGATCCCTATTGCACCCAGGGCTTTACCTATACCTTTGCGATGGAGCGCACAGAAGAGGCGCTGGAGCATGAGCAACCGCCCTTTTATGAGCGCTATCGTCCTTACTATGGCTATGACCCCAATCCCCGCCTAGCGGATATTGACGTGGTCTTTACCTATCGTCGCTTATGGAGCCCAGAACCAAGAGAGAGCGATCGCGTCTTTGGCGTCACCCGCCCCAAGCCGGGCGATATTTCCATGCAGAACTGGGTCTGGGGCAATGATTACCGCCCTGGCACTGCTGCCGACAATCTGATTTTTACGCGCGAGCAACTCCAAGCGTTAGGGCAATTAGAGCCCGGTGGCTGGTTAGGCGGTCTACGAACAGAAACCCTGCAAGCGGGTGAAGAGTTGGCACTCGGATTTTTCTACTGGATTGTGGCAGACGACACCGACTCGCAATTGGGTGAAGGGGTTAAAGAACCCCATCCTAACCATCGCCTGCTTACCGGGTTAGAGTCTCCCATGGGCACAGAGCACGGCCTATCCAAGTTTCCTTACATTCGAGAAGGGCGGCGCATCATTGGTCGGCCCGCCTATGGCTATAGCCAAGGCTTCGCGATCAACGAAATCGATATCTCTTGGGTTGACTACAACCAAGAATTTTATCAAACCAATCTGGTACCGCGCGATTATCAGACCCTGTGGTATGGCCTAGCAGGATTGGAGACAACCTCTGCCATCCGCAATCAGACGCCACCGGATCAAATTCAGCGGCGCACCCGCTCTGCCATCTTCCCTGATGCGGTGGGCATTGCCCAGTACGCCATCGACTTCCACCCCTGCATGGAGTTTTCACCAGCCGAAGCCCCTGGTAATGTTGAACGCGTAGATTCACGACAGGCGCATGGGCGTGCCTATCCGGGACAAATTCCACTCTCAGCGATGATTCCCCAACGGCTAGACAACCTGTTGGTGGCGGGTAAGAGCATTGCGACCAGCCATATTGCAGCGGCGGCCTATCGGGTGCATTCCTTTGAGTGGTCGGCTGGGGCAGCGGCGGGCACCACAGCATCGTTTGCTCTATCTGAGGGTCTCATGCCCTATCAGCTCATCGACAACTTGCCTCGGATGGAGCCCAAACTGATGGAACTGCAAGCCCTGCTGCGTCGGAATGGCAACCCTACGGAGTTTCCTGATACATCTATCTTTAATGAAGAGTGGGAAGAGTGGGCCCCTTGGTAAGACAGTTTTGTGGTGGGCTCTACTAGCTCACGGCTCTGTCACTCTAGGGCCAGACAAAGGGGGTAGCTGGTTTTGGCATCGATTTTCTCATCGAATTTGCCTAGATCAGCCGCTCGAAAGGCGCTGAGAGACTACGCTCAGCACTGAGTCCGGTGTTGTCGAGCCTTGGCTGTGTCAAGGCTCGACAACACTCAATCCATCAACTGGCGCTTTGATCGCTCTATCCCGTACCTGTCGTTCCTTACATGACTCTTTGGCAAGCCGATTTCTATCGCCGATCGGGGCGAGATGTGACGGGCAATTCTCGATGGGAGTTGCTGGTGGTAACGGCTGAGGGCGACGTGGTCGTGTTAGCTGACTGTGCTCAGGCTGAGGTGACAGCGGAGTGGGCTAGGGCTCAGTTGCAGCCGCAGGTCGTTGCCCACTCACCCGAGTGCATGCAGGTGTTTCGTCCCCAGTGTTTGAATTTGCTAGAAGCGGCCTGTCAGCCGCTAGGGGTGGCGGTAGAGCCTACTCGACGCACACCTGCTCTGAAGCAAGCTCTGCAGCAGCGGGCGGTAGTGTATGAGGATCAGGCCAGCAATGGGGACGCAGTGGATTTGCTGCGAGTGGAGTCGCCGCCGCCGCTGCCGTTGCCCGAATCTCTTTGGGGCGATCGCTGGCGGTTTGGGGCGATCGCCGCTACAGATTTTGACTTAGCGTTTGCTCACAAGCCCATCCCCATTCGGGTAGAGCCAGAGGAGTTAAGGCCGGTTCATTTGGGGCTGGCCTCTACAATCCCAATTCCGGGTGTGGTCATTGACGGAGGACGGGTATCCATGCGGTTGGCACAGTGGCTCAGTCGCGTTCGCCCAGCCTGGTTAACCTATATCCCTGGTGAACCCGATGGCTTACTTCTAGAAGCGGGGTTGAACGAGCGATACATCTTGGCAACCTTTGAGGATGCAGAGGCGATCGCCTCTGCTCGCACCTTTCGCGAACGCCAGCATGCGGCCAAGGGTCTACATTTTTTGCTGGTGCAGCCGGATGACTCTGGCGTTACCTATAGTGGCCTATGGCTACTGCAATCAGACAGCAATCCCACCCCCTTAGGGTTGCCCCAACCGCCTTAAGCAACATCACAACAGGTCAAGTGTCGCAGATCGGGCGTTTCATCCGGTAGAATGCGGGCGTTGGCTAGCAAGGTGGCAGCATGGCAGAGGCAAAGATTGGCATCATCGGTGGCAGTGGCCTCTATGGGATGGAGGCCCTAACGGACATCAAAGAGATTGAGGTAGACACGCCCTTTGGCAAACCATCTGACGCACTCATTGTCGGGTCGCTAGAGGGGACAACAGTCGCGTTTTTGGCGCGACATGGGCGCGATCATACCTATATGCCATCAGAACTGCCCTTTCGCGCGAATATCTACGCGATGAAACAGTTGGGGGTTCAATACTTGATTTCGGCCTCTGCGGTGGGGTCACTCAAGGCAGAGGCTAAACCACTGGATATGGTGCTGCCCGATCAGTTCATTGATCGCACTAAAAATCGAGTGTCGACCTTTTTTGGGGATGGCATTGTGGCGCACATTGCCTTTGGAGATCCGATCTGCAAAAACCTAGCTGATGTGATGGCGGGGGCGATCGCCTCTCTAGAGCTACCTGATGTCACCCTGCACCAAGGCGGCGCTTACGTCTGCATGGAAGGCCCTGCCTTTTCTACTCGCGCCGAATCCAACCTGTATCGCAGTTGGGGCGCCACTGTAATCGGCATGACTAACCTACCCGAAGCTAAACTCGCTCGCGAAGCTGAAATAGCCTACGCGACCCTGGCGATGGTGACTGACTACGACTGCTGGCATCCCGATCATGACAACGTCACAGTCGATATGGTGATTGGAAATTTGCAAAAAAACGCGGTCAACGCCCAACGCATCATTCAAGAGACTGTGCGTCGCCTGAGCCAAAATCCGCCGCCATCTGAGGCGCACTCAGCGCTCAAGTTTGCTGTGATCACGCCTCTCGATAAAGCGCCTATGGCAACCAAAGAACGTCTCGGACTGCTGCTGAGCAAGTATTTATAGCAGCCGCCACTCAACGGTTGCACCACAACCTGAGTTGGCTTGTAGGGAACCAAATCTGAGTCTTAACATTTAGGAGGGGGTCACATTGCAGACCCCCTCCTAAATGTTGTTACTTGTAAGGTGAATGGGGGCGATCGCTCACCACTAGGCTTACGCCCGATACTTACGGAAGGCGAGGGTCACATTGTGCCCACCAAAACCAAAGGAATTGGAGAGCACGATCTCCACAGGCAACTGACGGCTCTGGTTCGGCACATAGTCTAAATCACAGGCCGGGTCAGGATTTTGCAAATTAATGGTGGGAGGAACCTGATCATGGTTGACCGCCATCACCGCCGCAACGGCCTCGATGCCGCCAGACCCGCCTAGCAAGTGTCCTGTCATCGATTTGGTCGAGCTAATGGCAACCTGACGTGCATGGTTGCCCAGCGCAGTCTTAATCGCAGCGGTTTCAGTTGAGTCGTTGGCAGGCGTGCTGGTTCCGTGAGCATTGATATAGCTGACCTGACTAGAATCAATTCCAGCATCTTTCATACAGAGCTGCATGGCGCGCGCTGCACCATCACCACCGGGAACTGGAGACGTAATATGGTAGGCATCGCAGGTCATGCCATAGCCTACGATTTCAGCATAGATGCGGGCTCCACGACTCAAGGCATGCTCCAACTCTTCGAGGATCAAGATGCCAGATCCTTCGCCCATGACAAAGCCATCGCGATCGCGATCAAAGGGTCGAGATGCGTGATCAGGGTCATTGTTTCGTGTAGACATGGCCTTACAGGCCACAAACCCCGCAAACGATAGGGGGGTGACAGCGGCCTCAGTGCCACCGCAAATCATCGCCTGAGCATAGCCTCGCTGCACCAAGCGAAAGGCGTCGCCAATCGCATTGGAGCCCGCGGCACAGGCGGTCACGGTGCAGTTATTTGGCCCTTTTGCTCCGGTGTGGATAGCCGTTAGCCCTGCTGCCATATTGGCAATCATCATCGGCACCATGAAAGGGCTACAGCGGTCGGGGCCACGGCTAAGATAAATCTCTTGCTGCTCTTCCATCACCTTCAATCCGCCGATGCCGGTGCCAATGATGACGCCCACTTGCTCTGCATTAAGGTCATTAATTGTGAATTGCGCATCCGCCAGCGCCTGTTTGCTAGCCGATACGCCAAATTGAGCAAAGCGATCCATCCGCTTTGCTTCTTTGCGCTCCATATAATCTTGTGGATCAAACCCCTTGACCTCTCCGGCAATCCGGCAGCCATGACGCGATGCATCAAACAGAGTGATAGGTGAAATGCCACTTCGACCCTCCAACAACCCATCCCAGTAATCCTGCAGGGTGTTTCCGAGCGGTGTAATCGACCCTAACCCCGTAACAACGACACGCTTAAGGGCAAAATCAGAGTTTGTCATGGTAACCACTTCAACGAAGGTGACCTACTGACTTAACGGACTGACTCAACGGAAGACAATATCTTCAGAGCTTTGTTCCATAGACAGCAGGAAAGGTGAACGAAAACATGCAGCGCAGCAAGATGACCAGTGTTAACCACCGACTACTTTGACCAACAGCAGTCCTAATTCATTTCAGCAACTTTTAGCTTGTATGTGAAAGCCACGTTGCAGCTAGGCGAACTAACTAAGAGAGACCTATGCCTGAGCATGGAGCCGACCTTCAATAGCGGTGTAGCGTTGTCTCCAGACTCAGGCAGCGTGAGCTAGGCTACAGACTTTTGCTTGATGTAGTCTACGGCGGCTTGCACGGTAGCGATATTTTCGGCAGCTTCGTCAGGAATCTCGATGTCGAATTCTTCCTCTAGTGCCATCACCAATTCCACGGTGTCTAGAGAATCAGCTCCTAGATCATTCGCAAAGCTGGCTGATGGTGTCACGTCAGCTTCATCAACACTCAACTGTTCAGAAACAATTTTCTGAACTTTCAGCATAATCTCATCTTGGCCCATGTCTTTTTCCCCACCCAATTTTGATGGCAAACTCAAGTAAACAGTATCTACAGATCGTGATTCAAAATTCACGACAGATTGCAATGAGATCAATGAACCCGCTGCATATCGTACGATGTGAGCAGTGGAGCCGCTTCGGGTTAGAACTGTAATGCTCTAGGCAATCTGTTCAACCTAAGCTCGCCCACTCTCCCCGATGCATTTCTGCAATCAGGCATTACTCCATATTACTCTGTCGCGAAACCGTTTCCATCCTATCAGGATGCATGCTGCTGGAATCATGGGAATTGCTGGGGCGATCGCCCATCACGCCTAAACTCTACTATCGACATAGCTCCTTTGACGCACAACCTATCGCCGGAGTGCCGCGCGTAGGGTAGCTTAGCTTAGGAAGCTTAGCTTACGGTGCGATCGCCCACCTAGTTCATTTTCGAAAGACTAATGCGAGGATCAACAATCTTAAGCAGCAGATCCGCTAGGATATTGCCCACGATTAACATCACTGCCGCCATCATTAAGCTTGCCATCACCAAGTAAAGATCCTGCGCGACCACCGCCTGCAGAATCATGCGCCCCAACCCCGGCCAGTTAAAAAAGTTCTCGGTAATGAATGCACCGCTGAGCAAGTTCGCAAATTCAAACCCCAGCAGTGTAATCAAGGGGTTCACCGCATTGCGTAGGGCATGGACATAGATGACGCGGTTTTCTGGCAAGCCCTTAGCACGAGCCGTTTGAATGTAGTCTTGCCGCAGCACATCGAGCAGTTGCCCCCGCGTAATGCGCTGCAACCCAGCAAAGCCAGTAATGCTGAGGGCAATGGTGGGCAGAATCATGTGCCAGCCAATGTCTAAAATTTTGCCAAAGAGAGAAAAATCAGCATGATTGATGCTAGTCATGCCACCAACCGGAAAGATCGGTGAGAGCTGTTGGGCTAGAAACAGCAACAGCAACCCCGTAATCAGCGTCGGAAAGCCCTGACCGATGTAGCTGATAATGCGCACCAGCCGGTCAATGAACTGATCTTGCCGCACGGCCCCAATCACGCCCAGAGGCACGGCGATCGCCCAAGTCAGCACAATCGACGTAATCGATAGCAACAGCGTCGCCGGAATCCGCTCCCAAATTAGCGACGACACTGAGCGTTGTGAATAGATAAAACTTACGCCAAAGTCACCCCGCGTCAAAATGTTTCGCAGCCATAGAAAGTACTGCTCAATGGCTGGCCGATCCAACCCAAACTGCTGCTGAAACGCTTCTAGAGTTTCGGGGGTAATGCGCGGGTCTTGCCGCAGCACGTCTAGATAATTGCCCGGTGCAAGCTGAATAATAAAAAAGCTGAGGGCAGAGGCCAGCAGCAGCGTCAGCGCTCCCTGGGCTAGCCGCTTCACCACATAAATCAGCACATCGCCGGTAAACAGCCGTGCTAAGCCCTCGAGGAGCGATTGTAGACGGGTAGGATTGGCTGGGGCTGGGGCCGGAGTCAGTGTCATGGGTGAACCAGAAGTAAGTCGGAAGGCGCGTCTGGCCGATGCGGAGAACTAGCGCGTCGCATCCTAATAATCTACCAGGGTAATAATCGGTGCCTTAGGTAGGCGTTGCCGACCATTCAAAAAGAGAAGTTCAATAATGAACCCAAACCCGGCGAGTTCACATCCGGTTTGCTGCACCAGATTGGCGGTAGCGGCGGCGGTTCCCCCGGTGGCGATCACGTCATCTACGATCAACACCCGACTGGGCGGCGAGGCGGCATCTTGGTGGATCTCTAACCCATCGGTGCCATATTCCAAATCATATTGAATCGAGTGAACAGCCGCAGGCAGTTTGCCGGGCTTGCGCACAGGAATGAACCCGGCATTGAGCTTATAGGCCAAGGGTGCGCCAAAGATAAATCCACGGGACTCCATCCCAACTACATAGTCAACTGATAGGTCAGCGCAGCGCTCGGCCAGGGTGTCGATGGTGTAGCGCAGCCCTTCGGCGTTTTGTAAGAGAGTGGTAATGTCCCGAAAAACTACGCCAGGCTTGGGAAAATCTGGAATATCGCGAATCAGCGATTTGAGATCCATACGGGTCGATTTACGGGAACGGGGAATACGAAAACCTGAATCGTAGATATCTTAGCATTCACCCTCTAGATTGCTCGGTCTGTTGCTGATCTTCTGGGGACGGGCAACAACCCAGACCCAGCAATCATCGGGGTATTCTATCTCTGCTCTAAATCTCTGGCCTAGCGGTCAATACACTCGATCGGCTGAGCGATCGCGCCGCGTCGAAAAGTTCTCAAACCAGCCGCGTCGTTTGAAGTAGAAAACCTGGAGTAGGGCGATCGCCCCCATAACTCCCACGCACACAGGATAGCCCCAATACCATTCCAGTTCTGGCATATTAAAGGGCGATCGCCCTGGATCAAAGTTCATGCCATAGACTCCGGCAATAAACGTTAACGGAATAAACACACTAGATACCACCGTCAGCACCTTCATCACCTCATTCATCCGGTTGCTGACTGACGAGAGATACACATCCATCAAACTCGACGCCACCTCGCGATAGGTTTCCACCATATCCAGCACCTGCACCGCATGGTCGTAGCAGTCTCGCAGGTACAGCCGCACTTCAGGACTCACCAAATCTCCCGAATCTCGAATCAGCGAGTTTATGGCATCTCGCTGAGGCCAGATAGTGCGTCGCAAGGTCAGCAACCCACGCTTAATGTCGTGAATTTTTTGCAGCGTCTGCTGACTGGGATTCGCCACCACTTCGTCTTCTAGCTCTTCCAGCATCTCGCCATAGTCTTCAAGTACCGGAAAGAAGCCATCAATGATCGCATCAATCAACGCATAGGCTAAGTAGTCTGTGCCCTGGTTGCGAATGATGCCTTTGGCAAGGCGCAACCGTGATCGCACAGGCTCTAGGCAGTCATATTCAGCTTCTTCTTGCACCGTGAGCAAATATGTTTTGCCCCAGATCAAGCTCACCTGCTCACTAAAAAATCCCGTTCCGTTACCGGTTGGGGTGACCATACGCGCAATATAGAGAACCTGATCCTGATATTCCTCAAACTTAGGGCGTTGGGGCACATTCACGATATCTTCTAACACCAAGGGATGCAGATGAAAGACCTGACCCAGCCGTTGCAAAATATCTTCGCTTCCTAAGCCTTGCACATCAATCCACGTGATGGTATCTTCGGCTTCGATGTAAGGAATGCAAGCTTCGGGAGCCTCGACTCGCCGTTGAAGGGCGGAGGTGCTGGAGTAGTCAATCACCTCGATCACAGGCGGAGAGGCATCTGTCTCAATGTCGAGGGTGCCGGGGACTGCTCCCGGTTCTGAATAAGCGTAGTCCAATGATGTACTGTCGTCCTCGTCCTCGAATTGAGAGAACGGCCTGCGGGTCTGCATAGGCGTTCGATAGCGGTGGCGAGCAACGGACTTGAAGTGGAGAGACATGGCGATCGCCTATAAAATCTGCTCTCATCCTATTGCAACCATTGGGTAGATTAAATCAACATTTTCGTAGAACTCTTGCACAGCAAGGATTCTGCAAAAATAAGCGTTTAACCCAGCGCGTTCGGTGTGATGGCTCTGGTCTTTGACAGCAACCCAACCGAAAGAAAGCTATTGCCCCAAAGTCCACCAAAAAACAGCCGGAGTTCCTCACAGTCACGCGAGGAACTCCGGCTATGAGCAATGTGAATGCTTGCAGGCAAGCGACTGCGGGAAATTACATCATACCCATGCCGCCCATGCCGCCCATCATGCCACCCATACCGCCCATGCCGCCCATGCCACCCATGCCGCCCATGCCGCCCATGTCAGGCGCACCAGCAGATTCAGGCTCAGGCACTTCAACGACTAGCACTTCGGTGGTAATGACCATCGCTGCAACCGAAGCCGCATCTTGTAGCGCCGATCGCACGACCTTAGCGGGATCAAGAATGCCTGCGGCAATCAGATCCTCATATTGATTGGTCAGAACGTTGTAGCCAATGTTGAAGTCCAGGTCACGAGCTTTTTCCACCACGACTGAGCCTTCTACGCCAGCATTGGTCGCAATTTGCCGCAGCGGTGCTTCAGCAGCCTTGATCACGATATTGGCCCCAATTTGTTCGTCAGGGCTGAGGCTATCGCGGAAGTCAGTAAGCTGCCCAGCCAAGTGCAACAGCGTGATCCCGCCCCCAGGGACAATGCCTTCTGCTACGGCAGCTTTAGTTGCATTGAGGGCATCTTCAATCCGCAGCTTGCGCTCTTTTAGTTCTGTCTCTGTTGCTGCACCGACCTTGATTACGGCCACACCGCCTGTGAGCTTAGCAATGCGCTCTTGCAGCTTTTCGGTGTCATAGTCAGAGTCTGTTTCAGCCAACTCTCGCCGCAGTTGGGCAATGCGCTTTTCTATCGCCACTTTGTCGGCAGCTTCAGCAACCAAAATCGTGGTGTCTTTGGTAATGGTGACTTTGCGCGCTGTGCCCAGCATGTCAAGCGTTGCAGTCTCGAGGCTAAGCCCAATCTCTTCTGCAATCACCTGTCCATTCGTCACCACGGCGAGGTCTTGCATGATCTCTTTGCGCCGCTGCCCAAAGCTAGGAGACTTGATAGCGACCACGTTGAGCACTCCGCGCAGCCGATTGACTACCAACGCGGCTAGCGCTTCACCTTCTACGTCTTCAGCGATAATCACCAAGGGTTGCCCTGAGCGCGCTACTTTCTCAAGCAGGGGGACGATATCGGCAATGGCACCAATTTTTTTATCGACTAGCAAGATCAGCGCGTTTTCAAACTCGCAAATCATGCGCTCAGTGTCTGTAATGAAGTAAGGGGAAATATAGCCCCGGTCGAAGTGCATGCCTTCAACAACTTCTAGATCAGTCGTGGTCGTTTTGGATTCTTCGACGGTGATTACGCCGTCATTTCCGACCTTTTGCATGGCATCAGCAATCATTGCGCCGATTTCTGGATCGCTTCCGGCAGAGACAGCAGCAACTTGGGCGATCGCATTTCCTTCAATAGGCTTTGCGATCGCCTGAATGGCGTCTAGCAACTTGGCGGTGGTTTTCTCGATGCCGCGCCGCAGGCTAACCGGATTGGTGCCTGCTGCAACATTCTTGAGACCTTCGTGGATCATGGCCTGAGCTAGCACCGTTGCAGTGGTGGTGCCATCGCCAGCCAAGTCTTTGGTTTTGGAAGCCACTTCACGGATGAGTTGCGCTCCTGCGTTCTCTAGCGGATCTTCTAAGGTGATTTCTTTGGCAATGCTGACGCCGTCATTCACAATTTCGGGAAGCCCGAATTGCTTTTGCAGCACAACATTGCGTCCCTTGGGGCCAAGGGTAATTTTGATGGCGTCGGCGATCGCGTTAATTCCGCGTTCTAGCGCCTGTCGAGATTCTTCTTTAAAGACAACAATCTTAGTCATTCATTCACGAATTTGCACAGTTCTCATACAGCAATTTAGCACTCTCCGGGGGTGATTGCTAAAAAAGATCAACAATTTAGAGGTCTAAGTCGGGGGCGTACCTAAAAAAGGTGACGCAGTGCAGGCTATAGGCACAACTTTCCTAGCGCCATTTTTAGGGAGACCTCGCCGCGCCAGACTGGCCTCGCAATTCTCAGCGGAGAGAGCGCAGACGCCTAGTTTTAGCGTTGATTATTCTGCTTGCGTGCTGATGCTGGGCAGGTATCAACCAAGGCTAATCAACGGATTGCTCACCCCATAGCCGCAAACTTCTGGCTACGCGGGGCACAAGTGATGGTTGATCAAGCGACAGCGGCTCAGCAGGAGGTGCCTCCTCTGTGGCCTCGTCTAAAATTTCCGCTTGGTAGGTGACTAAGCCTGCGTCTTCTCCACCAATGCATCGGGCAGCCTGCCAGGATAAATCGAGAGAGCGATCGCCCACATAGGGCCCACGGTCGTTGATTCGAACCACAACGGACTGCTGAGTTTTAACATTGGTGACCCGCAAAAAAGTATTGAAGGGCAAGGTTTTGTGGGCAGCCGTAAGCGCCATCTGGTTAAAGCGCTCGCCATTAGCCGTGAGCCGTCGATGAAAATACGGGCCATACCAAGAGGCCGTGCCTTTGAGCGTGAGCGGGCTAGCCAGCAGCCCATCCATCGTCATCTGCGCCTGATGCAGAGAGAGCGGGGGCGCATCTAGGGCCTCGCGTAGATTGTTGACCCAGTTGATGGCGATCAGGTCACTGCTGCGGCCATAGACTTTGGCCTGGGCTTCATGAATGACAAAGAGCGGAGTCTGATCGGCCAGACCAGCAGGCGATCCGTTTAGCCGCGCAGGCTGAATCTGCTGGGGATCAAAACTGGATCGCTGGAGCATGCGCCGAAAGGTTTGTGCTAGCCGGGTGGCCTCACTGCGGGTCAGCACCTCTGCGATCGGCTGCCCCTTGACGCTAACCTGATAGACCGTGGATGCAGCATAGGGAACGGCAGCCGCCTGAGATTCGATGGGACAAAGCTGCAAACTTTGCACATGGGAGGCAAGGAGAGTGTCAGCTTGAGGGTGCTGGTCTGCCATAATGCGATGAACCGTCACCAAGGGCGGCATTAGCGACAGATGGCGACGGTTAACCCAAGGCGACACGCGGCCTAGCAGCCCAGTTGGAACCAGCGTCGATGAGCGGTGAAGCGGCTGGTCTGCAGGCTGCCAGGCGAGAGCCTCCGGCTTAGTCGTTATCGATTCGACAGGCAATGGAGAGCTAAATCGCGATTCCCAGGTTTCGATAGGTTGGGCAATGGGGGTGGCGGTAGCCCATGGGGCGATCGCCCCGAGCATGCCACTTACCCAAACAGCCGCCCAAGCAACTCGTGACGAGTTCATGATGACGTTCTACTTTTCTTAAAACCAGCGATCGCAACCCATCACCCGTGGATGAACCCCGGTCAATAGCGTGCGTCGTGGGTGTAAATGCAACAGTCTGCCGATGCGCCCATCAGGACGATCCCTGGGATAATCCCACAGTGGGGATCGGCAAAACCTTCTATAGAATAGGCGAATTAATCTGAAAGGCAAATAAATTGTGCTTTTCTATACTGACAATTATGAAGTTTTAATAAACTCTTTTCAAGAAATTTAAAGGCAAGATCCCTCTTGGGAGGGATGGGGCTCAGCGGAGTTTGGGCATTTGAGGCTGACGCCTTGCCTCTCGGGATCTACAAGAAGCCTTCTCCATCAAGGCGTTTCGCAAATTTTCGGCTTGCGCCTAGCTCGTCCCTAGGCTTGCGTCCTACCGCTGTGATCTCTACGCTATTCCCTATGGCAGATTTAAAAGAAACATTGATTCCTGACGCGCAGTGGCCCTGTCTGTTGCTGCATCTGGGCAGTTGGCAAGGCAGCTTCGCACGGCTTGATCCCCTGGGCGACCTTCAAACCGAAATGCCTACGATCATCCAATTAGCAGGAGAGGATAACAATCAAGCGGTGCGCCAAACCCTGAACTATTACCAGGCTGGGGCTACCGTTTTGAACGACCAGACCTTAGAGCGGCAGACGGTGCTGAACTACCGCACGCTGAATCGAGGGGTGCTGTTTTTTGGCAATGGGGCGTTTTCGCAAGGATCGCTGCAATTTAGCCCCATGGCAGATTTTGGGGGAGAGTTTGGGTTTATTCAGGGCGATCGCCGCTTGCGATTAGTGCAGATGTTTGTGGCAGAGGGCAAGGGCGCACTGTCGGGAATCACGCTCATTCGAGAGCGATCGCCCCACAGTATCAGTTCTGAGCAACCTCCACTGACAGTAGACGCACTGCTCGGCTGCTGGAAAGGTCAAGCGGTAACGCTCTATCCAGATTGGCGATCGCCCGATGCTTTTCCCACTGAACTCACGCTTGAGCCCATTCCCGATCAGCCGTCTCAGCTGCGACAGCGCTTGATGATGCCGTCTCGAACGATCGTCTCTGCCGCCACAATTCAAACCACCTCAGCCGGATCACGGCTGCTGTTTGGGAGCGATCGCCATGCCACCCAAGTCTTGCTGTTGCCCGACGGAGCCTCCTGCACAACGCCGCTGGCTTGCCCTTCAGGGCAGCCCTTTTTTCTAGAGGCGGGCTGGCTCGTCGCGCCAGACCTGCGGCAGCGGTTAATTCGCCGCTACGACGCCCAAGGCGGCTGGCAAAGCCTAACGCTGGTTGTCGAGCAGCGAGTTGGCTAACATCGCTAACATCCCAAGATCGCTAGCGCGTTCTCTTGCGTCGAGGTTTGGCATGGCCTGACGAGGAACGCTGTGGCTGGTATCCCATGGCGGCGTTATACGCCCGCTCACTAGCCTCGGCAGATTTGAACAAATCCACCACTGGATGGGGATAATCCACTCCCAGCACCACCCCAAACCGCTGCTGCTCTGCAGAGTTCAACAGCCAGGGCTGATGCACCTTAGGGGTGGGCACCTGCGCCAATTCGGGTAGCCAGTGCTTCACATATTCGCCTTGGGGATCGTAATCCTTCGATTGCTTCAGGATGTTGAAAAAGCGAAAGCCGCGAGCATCGTTGCCGACCCCAGCGGTATAGTTCCAGTTGCCATAATTGCTGCACACGTCATAATCAATCAACAGCGACTCAAACCACTCTGCCCCCATCCGCCAGTCGATACCCAAATTTTTAGTCAGAAAGCTGGCTACGTTCTGTCGGCCCCGGTTTGACATATACCCAGTCGCCGCTAGTTCGCGCAAGTTAGCATCCACCAAGGGAAACCCAGTCTGGCCTGCACGCCATAGGTCAAACCGCGCCCAGTCTTGCTGCCAGGGTATGGAGATGCCCTGCAAGCCATCTGGCTGAAATACGCGGGTTCCATGCTGGGCACAGATGAAGCGAAAATAGTCGCGCCAGAGCAGCTCAAACACGAGCCAATAGGTCGAGTCGTTTTGGATGCGCTGGGTTTCGTAGGCCTGCACCTGGGCATGGATGTAGCGGGGCGAAAGGCAGCCCAGCGCCAGCCACGCTGAAAATTTGGAGGAATCATCGGGGTGCAACATGCCGTTGCGGGTGGCTTTGTAGACTTTGAGGCGATCGCTCTCCCAGAGATAGTCTTGCACCCGCGCCTTGCCCGCTGTCTCGCCCCCCATCCATCGCATCCCGGCACGAGCATCGGGTGTCGGGGCGTCTAGTCCCAGCGCAGTCAAAGTCGGCAACTCGCCCACAGCAGATAGTAATTCGGCAGGCAGCGGCGGCAAGCGCGTGGGCGCTGGCAGCGGCGGATTCACCCCTGACTCTCGCTCAACCTGTTTGCGAAACTGGGTAAAGACGTCTGGCGTTTGGGTGACATCAAAGGGCAGATCATCGGGATGGTAGAGGGTGTGGCCCCAGTCGGGTTTCACATCCACTCCCAACGGCTGAAGCGCTCGGTTCAAGGCCGTTTCCACCCTCGTCTCTTCGGCTGTTGCTTCGCGATGGTAATACACTGCGTCGATCTGCAAGTCAGCCACCAGTTGAGGTACTACGTCCTCTGGTTTGCCCTGGCGCACCACTAGGTCACTGCCTAGGTGGCGGAGAGTCTGACGGAGATCTGCCAAGCTTTCGAGTAAAAACTGAGCGCGAAAGGCCCCCGTTTTGGCAAACCCAAAGTATGTTGTGGAAAACTGGCGCGGGTCGATGCAGTAGAGCGGAACCAGGTAGCTGGGTTGGTGGGCGATCGCCCGACACAGGGGAGCGTGATCATGCAGACGCAGATCGGTGCGAAACCAGAGCAGAATGCGAGAAGCCATGAATGGGGACTATCGGAGGTGGGGACTGAATCGAGCAGGGCTGAATATCGAGTAAGGCTAGTGATGGAACTGTTCAAAAGGTTTGATAGATGCACCGCCTGGCAGACGGGCGATCGCCCCTCCTTCAGAGTACACTTCTTCTTATAGCGATTTCTGATACCGATTTCTGATAGCGCGGTTGCTGGCTGACACGAGCCCCTCGCCACAGGCGTCAGCCTATCGCCCGCTAGGGCTGACCCTCGGGCCCGCAACCTCCGATATCGCGCCATTGTCTAGCCCCGACCGAGTGTAAACAATTTCAGCAAACCGGTGCGATCGCCCCCCAGGTTCTCAGTTTGCGCCTAGGGTTTATAAAGACAGACTGCTCGCCGTCGCACCTAATCTCCACCTACACGATTATGAAAGACCTGATCAAAGGCATCCACCGCTTTCAAACTGAGTATTACTGCACCCATCAAGATCTCTATCAGGAGCTAGCGCGGGGGCAGCATCCCAAAGTATTGTTTATTACCTGCTCTGATTCGCGCATTGACCCCTCGCTCTTGTGCCAGGCAGAGCCCGGCGAGATCTTTGAGATTCAAAACGCAGGCAATATCATTCCCCCGTATGAATCTACCAATGGCGGCGAGGGTGCAACGATTGAGTATGCCATTGATGCATTGGGCATTCGTCAGATTGTGATTTGTGGGCATACCCACTGTGGCGCGATGAAGGGCTTGCTCAATTTGCACAAAATTGAGGAAGAGTTACCCCTCGTGCATGGTTGGCTTAAACATGCTGAAGCCACTCGGCGCGTGCTAAAGGAGCACTACACCCACCTCAGCGGCGAAGACCTGCTGGACGCGGCAGTGTCGGAAAATGTGCTGACTCAGATCGAAAACCTTCGCACCTATCCCACGATTCGCTCCAAGCTTTATAACAACGAGCTCAAAATCTATGCCTGGACTTACGACATCGACACAGGCGAGGTGATGGCTTACGATCCCGCCACTCACTCCTATGTGCCGCCTTACAAACTACTCCCTCCCGACGAGCAAGATTTAGAACTGTCGCAGACCTTTGCAGGCTGCGTGCTGCCTAACCGCGATCCCAAGCATCTGATCTCACCCAATGCCTCCAAAACAGCCTCTAGCCTCTTAGAGTCACCTCCGGGTACGGAGGCCATGCCCGCCGTTGCGTCTAGCAAAAAGCAGGGGAGTGCGAGTAGACAGGCCCCAGGCCAACCCAATGGGCGATCGCACGTAGACAGCGTGCCAGCCCAACCGAACGAGCGGTTCCCGTTTATGTATATGCCGCCCGACCAAGCCGACCGCATCTATCGGGGCTCTAAACCCAGATCATCTCGCTAAGGGGACTAGGGTTGGAGGGTAGGTACTAGAAGTAGAAGATAGGCGCTAGAGGATAGGCGCTAGGGCGTGGTCTCGGGCAGCTGTCTGAGCTGCGTGGCCTGCTCAAACGCATAGGCAAAGCCCAAAAGTTTGGGCTCACTGTAGGCCTCGGCCATAAACGACAGGCCAACCGGGAGGGCATGGGCCGTAAATCCCATCGGCACAGTGATATCGGGGAAGCCAGCAATATTGGCTAGGTATTCAGCCGTATAGGGATCATCCGCTGTGCAGGTATAGGTCGGGTCATCTGCCGTAAACACAGGGTGGCCGGGCAAGACATGGTTGGATACAGAATGGCCTCTATCTCCGCATCCGCCATCATGTTGAGGATCGCGGTTCGTACGGCTGGAATTTGGTTTTGGGCTGTGTATAGATACCCCGTATCTGCCAGACCCAGGCTTTCTTCCGCCTCGATTAATCCAGAAATTCGCCCTGGATTCGCGGGCGTTTCTGATTCTGCGACCTCTGGAGCCGTGAGGATTGTGATGAGGTCGCTCAAGGTTTTAGCCATGCCATTGACTAGGGACGAGAGATAGGCCTCGATCTGGGGCTTGAACTCAGCCGTCACGGCAGGCCCCATCACCCCCCACGTTGACTGCAAGTTCTCTGGGATCGTGATATCCACGACCGTTGCCCCCAATTGCTCTAGCGTGGCGATCGCCTCTTCCATCCGGGCATCCACATCGGGATGATGCCCCATAAACTCGCGAGCAATGCCAATGCGAGCACCTGCGAGCGCATCAACATCCAGAGATGTAGTGTAGTCGGTCTGGTATTGACCGCTGCTTTCTAGCGTGCGGGGGTCGTCGTCATCCACACCTGTCATAAACCCGAGGGCGATCGCCGCATCGGTCACCGTGCGCGCGAGGGGGTCACCCACATCAAACGACAACGTCAGCGGAACAATGCCACTGCGACTGGTGAGCCCTAGCGTCGGCTTGATGCCGACCAGCCCCGTCACGGCTGCCGGGCCACGAATTGACCCCGCCGTATCCGTGCCGGTGCCAAATACGCCAACGTTAGCGGCGATCGCCGCTGCTGTGCCGCTGCTTGAACCAGACGCATCTCGGCTAAGGCGATAGGGGGTTGAGCGTTAGCCCGCCTAGGGAGCTATAGCCCAGCCGACCATAGGACAGGGCAAACTCGCTCATATTGGCCTTGCCCAAAACAATCGCCCCTGCCTCTCGCAACTGCCGCACCACAAAGGCATCCGCTGGCGAAATCGATCCTTCTAACGCCACAGAGCCTGCCGTCGTGGGCAAGTCAGCGGTGTTGTAGTTGTCTTTGAGAATAATCGGAATGCCATGCAAAACGCTGCGCGGGCCGCTCATCTGCCGCTCCTGATCTAGCGCTTGAGCCTGGGCGATCGCCTCTGGGTTAATTGTAATTAGTGAATTAATCGCTGGCCCCTGTTGATCGTAGGCGTCAATGCGATCGAGATAGAACTGCACTAACTGCTCAGACGTGAGCGTGCCCGCCTCAAACGCCTCGTTCAAATCGGGGATCGTGGCTTCTATCACTTGCATGCTAGATAGCAGAGCAATGTCGCCTGCCTCTGCACTAACCGGATCTGCACCCACGGCCTCTGCACTCACAGCTTCTGCGCCCAGAATATCTGCACACACAGCTGCCGTCAGCCCAGCCCAGCCAGCCCAATGTTGAGGCCGCGAGGGTTGCCACGACAGGGGCAATTCTTCTCGAGACGGTGACGCCAAACCTTCGCTCAACGCTGCCTTTTTTAGCATCTTAAGGTTTTAGGTAAGCAAGGATTAGAACGAGTTTGGAGCCAGCGACGGCACCACACTGAGGTTGATATAGGCATAAGCAGGGAACCTGGGTCAATACCTCGCCACCCTACCCCGCAGGTTCCCTGCAAACCGTTGTTACAAATACCTCAGAGCAGACTCCACCCATAAACCTCTATCAAACTCAAAATTCTTTGGCATGACCCAACAGATCGGGTAATCTGATAGCTCAGTCAAGCCCTCCCCTCATACCCTACAAGGATCACCCGTGACGATTGACCCGCTAACAACATATCCCTACGCCTCAGGGCGACGGGTGGTAATGGGCACGCGGGGCGCAGTGGCGACCAGCCAGCCTTTGGCTGTTACTGCTGGCGCTGAAATGCTGTGGGCGGGGGGCAATGCGGTGGATGCGGCACTGGCAATGGCGATCGCCCTAACGGTCGTCGAGCCCACCTCTAACGGCATCGGATCAGACGCCTTTGCCCTAGTGTGGGATGGGGCGCTGCACGGGCTAAACGGATCGGGCAAAAGCCCGCAGCAACTGCCCCTCAGCGTATTTGCAAATCAATCAAAAATGCCCCTGTATGGCTGGCAGCCGATCACGGTATCGGGGGCCGTATCGAGCTGGCGTGCCCTATGGCAGCGGTGGGGCACACTGCCCTTTGAGCAATTATTTGAACCGGCGATTCGCTATGCTCGCGATGGCTTTCCCGTCTCGCCAGAAACCGCCCGCGCTTGGAAACGGGCAGAGGCGCTGTTTTTGCCGTTGCAAGGGCAAGAATTTGAGGCTTTTCAGGCGGTGTTTTTCCCAAATGGGCGATCGCCCCGCGCGGGCGAAAGCTGGGGCAGCGAGGCCCATGCCAAAACCCTGACAGAGCTGGCCAATTCGGGCGGTGACAGTTTTTATCAGGGGGCGATCGCCCAGCGTATTGCAGATTTTGCCGCAGCCACAGGCGGACACCTTACCTCAGCAGACTATGCGGCGCATCAGTCCGAGTGGGTGGCCCCCATCAGTACGGATTATCGGGGGCTAACCGTATGGGAACTGCCGCCCAACGGGCAGGGTATCGCGGCGCTGATGGCTCTAAATATTTTGGAGGGAGTAGAGCTAGGTCGCTATCCGCGAGACTCGGTTGAGAGCATCCACTGGCAGATCGAAGCAATGAAGCTGGCCTTTGCCGATGTCTATCACCATGTGGCCGACCCGCAGCATCTGCAAGTATCGGTGGCGGAGATGCTTGATAAAGGCTATGCGAGCGATCGCCGCGCCCTGATTAGCGATACGGCAATTCCGTTGGCAAACCCCGGCCTGCCACGCGGCGGCACTGTATATCTTGCCACAGCTGATGCCGACCTGATGGTGTCCTTCATTCAGTCCAATTACGAAGGGTTTGGCAGCGGCGTCTTGGTTCCGGGGACGGGCATTGCGCTGCACAATCGCGGCGCTGGGTTTGTACTAGACGACGGTCACCCAAACCAATACGCTCCGGGGAAGCGCCCGTTTCACACCATTATTCCCGGCTTTTTGAGTCGAGAGGGGCAGCCCCTTGGCCCCTTTGGCGTGATGGGCGCGCCGATGCAGCCCCAGGGGCATGTGCAGGTCGTGGTGAATCTGGTGGACTATGGCATGAATCCCCAAGCGGCGCTGGATGCACCTCGCTGGCGGTTTTTGGAAGGAAACCAAGTGCTGCTAGAGCAGTCGATGCCCCGCGCCGTAACCAGCGGGTTGGGCGATCGCGCCCACTCGGTGCAGGTAAGCGGCGGGGTGCAGTTTTTTGGCAAAGGTCAGATCATCCTTAAGCACGGCAGTGCGCTCATTGCCGCCTCAGAACCCAGAGCGGACGGTCTGGCGATCGCCCTTTAGTCGGTTCAGCACAGGGTGAATTCAGCACCTAGCGCGTAATATCAAGTCCGGTCAATTAACCTAAGAATCCTAAGCCGCCAACCCTTGTCCATCCTGAGTTCATAGTGAGGTCGATAAAGCAGACTTGATATAAACCGTCAAGCATGGGGCATGTTAACCCATCGGCTTACTGAGGGAGCTTCCAGAGACGCACGTTAGTATAGCCGCGCCCGGTCGCCAAATAGCGCCAGTCTGCCTGCACGGAGACGTGATCCAGCGGCAACAGCCGCTCTGCACTGGTATAGGTGGCGATCGCCCGTTCATCCACCAAATCCCACTGAATGAGCTTGCCATCAGAATCACTGCTGAGCAGGCGTCGCCCATCACCGGATATCATCAGCGAGTTGACAAAGCCCGAGTGCTTTTCCAACGTTTGCTGAAGCGTGCCATCCGCTGTACTCCACACTCGAATGGTGCGGTCTGTGCCGCTCGCAATGACGCTAGCGCCATCGGGGCTATACACCAGCGCATTGAGCGCGCCGCTAAAGCCACTCAGAGTTTGCAGCGGTTCCCCTGTTTCGTAGTTCCAGATCACAATTTCGGAGCCTGTGCCTGCGGCAGCCACCTGAGGAGCCACCGGGTTGAGGGCGATCGCATTGATAAGTCCATCGTGATCCGTCAGAGTTCGGAGCGATTCTCCCGTGTCAACATCCCAGACCCGCACAGTGCGATCGGCACTGCCGCTAATCACCAACCTGTTGGGGCTAAATCTCACAGCGTTGATGGGGCTGGTATGCCCCTGCAACTGTTGCAGTTGTTCCCCCGTCTCCATGTCCCACACGCGAACCGTCGTATCGGCGCTGCCGCTAGCCAGCAACCTCCCATCACCGCTCAGCTCTAGCGTATTGACATAGCTGCTGTGCCCCCGCATCTGCTGCACCGGTTCCCCAGTAGCCCGATCCCACACGAGGATGGTGGTGTCTGCGCCAGCGCTGATGATTGCCTGACTATTGGCGGTAAAAATTACAGTATTAATGGGGGCAGTATGGCCGACTAGCTCAGCCTCTACTGACAACTGCTGCTCATCAGATGGCAGAGATGATACAGCCGCGAGGGGTGGGGTAACCGCTTGCTGGCGGGTGTGGAACACCAGCCAGCCGCCCCAGCCAGCCAGCCCCACCAGCACGGCAGCCCCTACCCAAAGACGGCGATCGCCCCTCCATCGCCCTGTCACCAGAGATCCCTTAAGCAGACTGGTTGAGCCCTGCACCATCGTTTCCGCCCCGCCCGTGGGTGAGGGCAGCGACATCTCTCGGGTCGTAGGCAAGCCCCCCGTGGGCATGCCCGACGCACCAATTCCCTGCTGGCGCAGAGACGTCAGCATCGCCAAAATTTCTTGGGTACTTTTAGGCCGCCCTGAGGCTTTGGGCGCAATTAGCTGATCAATGAACTCAGCAAACGGGGCCGACACATGGGGCGCAAATCGCCGCCAGTTGTAGGAATCGTTCAACGAATCGTAAATTTCGGGATCAGTCGGCTGTCGCCCCGTCAGCAGAAAAATGAAGGTCCACCCCAGCGCATAAAAGTCCGACTGGGGCACGGCTAAGCCCTTTTCTTGCTCAGGCGGGGTATAGCCTGCAGAGCTAATGCGTGTCATCCCCTGCGAGCCGCCGAGTTGGTTGAGATACGTCTCAGTCATTTCACGGGCTGCACCGAAATCCACGAGCACCACTTGCCCACCCGAGCGCAGCATAATATTCTCTGGCTTAATATCGCGGTGAAAGTAGTTGCGCTGATGCACCAAATTCAGAACTTGAACGACCTGCTCTAGCCATTTCATCGCTTGAGATTCGCTGATGGGATGGTTGCCCTGCTGGCGCATCCATTCCTTCAGATTGGGGCCGTCTATTTTTTCCATCACCAAGCAGTGCATCGGCTCAGAGCCATTGCGGGGATAGAACTTGAAATAGCCGTCTGGCTCAACGTGGGGAACCCCCGAGCTTTGCAGTTGGCTCAGCACTTGGGCTTCTTGCTCAAACAACTGCACCGCCTTAGGGTTGTGGTTGTGCACTTCTTTCAGCACTTTAAGAATTTTGGGAATGCTGCGCTCATAGGCTTCATACACTTGCCCAAAGCCGCTGCGTTTATTGAGCACGCGCATCACTCGGTATCGCTCCTGCAGCAGCAGATCCGAGCCGCAGCTTTGACAGTAGCGACTGCCATCGTTGGACGGGTGATCGGGTTGGGGACAGGCAGTGTTAATGCAAAGGCTCATAGTAGATAGTCATCGGCTCCCTGAATACCTGGGCAATCTTCTCTGGCCTTGTCTCGAAGAGGATGTGGAGCAAGCGGTCGATAGCCTCTCGCTGCATCGGATACGACAGGCATGCTGCCTCAAGAGAAAATTAGACCTGGGCATTATCAGCATACCCTCTCCCCATGGGGAGAGACGAAGGGCAATGCAGCTCAGGGAAGCTGTGGACACCAAATAAATGCCTGCCGTCCTGCGTTAGCGCTTTGGGTGCACCGCTGGAGCAAGCCGCGGTTAGCGCGGTACGCTGATCTGCAAAAAGGTATCAAGATCTGAAAACGACCCGGCGTAGGTCACTGTTGGGGTATCGTACCCCTTTAAATTGACGGCGTGCTGCTGAAATAGATTGGCGTTAGAGATAGATTCGACCAAATATCCATAGGTAGACTCGCCCAACGCAACATCCCTGCCGATTTGCTTTGTGGCAGATTCCAACCGAAACGCCGCATTCACCGTGTCGCCCAAGGCGGTATAGTCTGGGCGATCGCCCGTTCCCGTATTGCCCACCATGGCGTAGCCCGTATTCAGCCCTGCCCCCACCCGCAGCGGAAACGGCAGCGGATAGCGCTCATGCAGGCGGCTCGTCATTTTGTGAAGCGCGCTCAGTGCTTGGGCAATGCGAACCATCTCGTCATGGCTTACCCCCTGGGGCCCATGAATCCACACCGCCATAATGGCATCGCCAATATACTTATCGACCCAACTGCCATACTCGCGGATGATATCTCCGGCGCAGCGAAACCAAGTGCCAATCGCCTCTGACAGAATCTTCTCATCGATCTGCCGAGTCATCACGGTAAAGTCGCGAATATCGACCACCAATACCGAAATCAAGCGGCGCACGTGTAGCGTTGCGGTGGCCGTAAATTCTTGAGAGTCGATGCCGAGGGACGAGTCGCTTGGATGTGATGCAAAATCTGGAGAGAAGAAATCCAGCTCGGTTTGCCCAAAGGTCAGGTGATCGCCATTGTGCAGAGTAACCGGAACGCTGACTCGCCGCCCATTAACAAAGGAACCATTGCGGCTGCCTAGGTCAATTAAATAAAACTCTCCGGTCTCCATCCGTTGCAGCATTGCATGGTTGCGCGAGATCCAGCGATCGGGCAGCACGAAGTTGTTGTCATCCCCCCGACCCACCGTCCAACAGTTGCTGTTCGTGAGCGAGAGATAACGACTGCCAGAATCGGTGCGTAAGACCAAATGAGGAACAGGCTGGGGTGCAGTCACTGCGAACCAAGAACCGCTAATATTTCTGAGGAAGCCATTTTAAGATACACCTAAGCAGTGGCAGCAACAGGTCAACGTGCGCTTAAGGCCCAAGCTACGTTAGAACAGCACCATGCCGAAGCTCGAGGCCAAGAAGAGCCCTTACTAAGAACAATGGGCTATGCCTAACCGCTCAACTGGCGCATTAATCGCCTTGAAAGCGTTCAACCTGCCTCAGAACATCCGAATCATAGCCTACTCTAGGCTGCCGCCGCCGCTAGCCAAAACAGGCCATCTACCAGGATCGTACTGAGCACTGCTCCGCTAAAGGCCCACCAATGCAATTGCTGAGAACGCAACGGAACTAGACCTACCAAAAGTAATATACCCAGCAATGCTACTGCGCAACCAATTCCCCAAGAGGTTTGCATATGCACTAGGGCGCTATGAAGGATAGAGCGCGCTTCTACCAAATCAGCCAGAACAACCTGCCGCCAAAATGGAATGAGCCGCACCGCATAGAAGTAAACATCGGTAATGGCAGTTCCAAACAGTGACCCTAGATAAAACCAATTGCCCAGTTTGCCCTGCTGGCGCGTTAGGGCATAGATTGCAAAAGGCAACCCAATCGCTTCAACCGGTAGATGCACTAAAGGTTCCCACCGGAGCCAGCCCCAGTATACTGACCCCGCTAGCCATGTCCAGTTAAACCCCATCATTAGATCACCCCAACGCTGAAATCGGGGAGAACGTTCGAGCCGTTGGGCGATCGCAACCAACAAGGGCGTAATCGCTAGACTAACCCACGGCAACACCCGCACCAAGGGCGCTTGCACCAGTACAGGAATCGCAATTAAGAAGATGGCACCTGCAAAAATTAAAAGCCTTTCATTCAGAGAATTTTGAATAACCTCAGATGCAAGTGACTTAGTAGCATCCTGTTGAGGGCGCGTTATGTCAACAGAAGCGCCCTCCAAATGGGCTGGAGGGGCATTCAGTGCTGATCTATTGGACGGGACGGTGTAGAAAATCAAGTGCTTGTATGAGGCTGAGTTAATGATTCTTATTTAGTTAACTTAATTTAACACTAGTTCGTGTTTCCTTACAATACATCCTCCCTGGGGGGATATCTCATTCATTATCGAGCATTCCACCTAAAATGTGTAAACCGTACTCAATAGAGCAGAGTGGGTCAGGTCTCTAGGGTTTTGAGATTAGCTTTGTTCTCTCGGGAAGGCTGGCGTTGGGATCAGGCATCAGTTGAGCCTGCCTTCAATCCCCAACCATCCTGCAATTTGAGCGCTCTTCTCGTCAGACAATCGGCGTAGAATCGATGCGTATGGCGTTTTCTATTGCAAGGCAGGCTATGAAACCATCGCTAACCCATAACGTATTCAAGCGCTTGCTCGGGCATCCCAAGTATCGATGGGTGATTATTTTGGGTGCGATCGCCTACCTCATTAGCCCCATTGATATTTCGCCGGATGTGTTTCCGGTGCTGGGGTGGATTGATGATGGGGTATTAGCAACCATCGTGGTGACTGGGCTGACGCAGGTGTTGCTAGAACGCCGCCAGGCCATGAAAGCAGAGCGGCTAACGAAATCTGCTGCCGGAGAGGCAGAACAGACGGAGAAGCCCGCTGTCGCTGAGGGGAGCACGGGTGATGGGCAACGTGAGGAGCAGGTCTAGTATCGGTGCTGCAGCAGGGTCTGAACCGGTGGGTGCGATCGCCCCCGAATGTGACTGCCGTCTAAAGTTCGAGTTCAGCCACCGCTTAGAATAGAGAAATGGATGGGTGGAATAGTGGGATGGGGGCGATCGCTCCTTCGCTCCTCCTTCTTCCAACATCACGTTAACGACCAATCCTCCAGCGTTCGTATATATATCCCGATATCCCGTTTATTCCGTTCCATTCAAGCGGCCTTTTATTCAAAGGGAAAACTTCAAAGGGAAAACCCTCTTAACGCTCAGCTATTGCAATAACGGCGACTGGGTGTGAATGGTGCGCATAAGTATAGTCGGAACCTAACTGGATCAGCCCTCGCATGAGACTTGCATGAGTACAGTGGATTTTTTAGATCGGTATGATGTGGTGGTGGTGGGTGCAGGGCACGCAGGCTGTGAAGCGGCCTTGGCCTCGGCGCGTCTAGGCTGCCGCACGCTGCTGCTCACCCTCAACCTAGATAAAATCGCCTGGCAGCCCTGCAACCCGGCGGTCGGTGGCCCTGCCAAATCTCAGCTGACGCACGAAGTCGATGCCCTGGGGGGGGAAATCGGCAAGATGGCCGATCGCACCTACCTTCAGAAGCGGGTGCTAAATGTGTCGCGAGGCCCAGCCGTATGGGCGCTGCGGGCGCAAACCGATAAGCGCGAATATGCCGCCGTGATGAAAGGCATTGTGGAAACCCAGGAAAACCTCACCGTGCGCGAAGGTATGGTGACGGATTTAGTGCTGGGACAGCACGATGAAGTGATTGGCGTCGAGACCTATTTTGGCGTGGCGTTTGGCTGCACCGCTGTAGTGCTGACCACGGGCACGTTTTTGGGAGGGTGCATTTGGGTTGGCAATAAGTCAATGGCCGCCGGGCGCGCTGGAGAATTTGCTGCAGTCGGTTTAACAGAGACGCTGAGCCGCCTCGGGTTTGAAACCGGACGACTCAAGACTGGCACCCCAGCCCGTGTCGATCGCCGCTCCATTAACTTTGACGTGCTAGAACGGCAGCCTAGCGATGCTGAGGTGCGCTGGTTTAGCTTTGACCCGCAAGAATGGCTGGTGCGTGAGCCCATGGACTGTCACCTTACCCGCACGACTGCCGAAACCCATCGAATTATTCGCGAAAACCTCCATTTATCTCCCGTCTATGGGGGCTGGGTAGATGCGAAAGGGCCCCGCTATTGCCCTAGCATTGAAGACAAGATTGTGCGCTTTGCGGATAAAGAGAGCCACCAAATTTTTCTAGAGCCAGAGGGGCGCGATATCCCCGACGTGTATGTGCAGGGGTTTTCAACCGGGTTACCGGAGTCGATTCAGCTGGCCATGCTGCGATCGCTCCCAGGGTTAGAACAATGCGCCATGCTGCGCCCCGCCTATGCCGTGGAGTATGACTACCTGCCCGCCACCCAGTGCTACCCCACTCTCATGACCAAAAAAATTAATGGGCTCTTCTGTGCCGGGCAGGTCAACGGCACAACTGGCTATGAAGAAGCCGCAGCTCAGGGGTTAGTAGCAGGCCTCAACGCGGCGCGCCTAGTGCAGGGCAAAGAGCTAGTCGTCTTTCCCCGTGAGCAAAGCTATCTTGGCACGCTGATCGACGACCTCTGCACCAAAGACTTGCGAGAGCCCTACCGGATGCTGACCTCTCGCTCGGAATATCGGTTACTGCTGCGGTCAGATAATGCCGATCAGCGCCTGACGCCCTTAGGACGTGAGATTGGGTTAATTGGCGATCGCCGCTGGAGTCTGTTTCAGCACAAACAAGCCCAAATCAGAGCCGAGGCCGAACGCCTCCACGCCACCCGAATTAAGGAACTGGAGCCCATAGGTCAACGCATTATCAGCGAAGCTCAGCAGCCCATTAAAGGATCAATTACCCTAGCAGAACTGTTGCGACGCCCCGGTTTCCACTATGGGGATCTCGTTGCGTACGAACTGGGGAATGGGGTGCTGCGTCGTGACGTGCGCGAAGCGACAGAAATTGAGATTAAGTATGCAGGCTACCTGCATCGGCAACAGGCGCAAATTGATCAAATCTCCCGCCAGTCCCATCGCGCGCTCCCGCCCGATCTCAACTATCACGCCATTGACACCCTTTCAAAAGAGTCGCGCGAGAAGCTGGCAACCGTTCGTCCACTCACCATCGGGCAGGCCAGCCGCATCGGCGGGGTAAATCCTGCCGATGTGAATGCGCTGATCTTACACCTCGAAATTCAGGCCCGGCAGCGAGCCACTCACGCGTCTGACCGCAACCCGGCAAACGCGGCAACTAGCTGATACAGCCCTGCATCTGAAGCCAAGGGGGCTGGTTTTAGACATTTTGGGATCTGCTGCAAGATTGAGTGATCGCTTTTTAGAAGGATGCGATACATTTAGGTGAAATGTTGTCTGATGCGGCTAAATGTCCTGATATATCAGCGTTGTGTAGTTTGCGCTGGCGTTCTGGAAGTGTAGCTGTGCAGCACAGTATTCAAGCCAAGTCAGTTCAAGCCCAGTGATTGGATGATTTGGTTGGATTAAGGTGCAGTCGATAGGCGATTCTCTCCGAGACAGCAACGCCGAACGCTGCTCCTAGCCTGATCTTGACTCGACCTGCAAGAGCGTTGTCACCTATGTCTCAAGACGCAAACCTATCCCCTACCCCAACAAATTCTGAGCCTTCCTTTGGGGCGATCGAGCCTGCGACCCTTACCATTGAACGGGAACAAGCTGTAGCCTCAGCCTCTCAGCAGTTTGCTGATGATGCGGCCCATCAGCTGATGGATGAATTATTTGGCGATGTGGAGCAGGTGCTGGGGGTGGATGTGTCTCTGCCTCGCGAGTCGGTTGATCCCATGGATCTGCCTCCAATGTCGTTGGCGATCGCCGGATTGTTACCTAGCATTACTGAACCCACGGAAGATGAGACTGCTGAAAACGGGCTAGATGCTACCGATGCGGCTGATATTGCCGCCTTGGGTGAACCAGAAAGCAAGCAGGATAACGTCTGGGGGCGATCGCTTGACCAATGGCTGATGGCATTGGCGGTCATTTCCATCGCTGCTACCGGGCTAATTTGGTGGGTGATGCAGCGTCAAGGGCAACCCTCCACCGCCGAAGTCGCCACCACTGGGGAGACGTTACCCGCAGGCGATCGTGAGTTTTTGAGCTATATGGAGCGATCGCTCGTAGTACTAGATCAAAAAACTGAGCAACGCCCATCCGAGTCAGATAGCTTGCCCAATATCTCAGTTGCGGCGGCCAATAGCCCTACCGTGCTGGAGCGCGTCTACGTACCTATTTACCAGCCACCTCAGTCCACCGCAATGGCCCCTGTGCCGATTCCTGCGCCCACTACCTTGCCCCAGCCCCAATCTCAAATCGCTGCGTCAATCACCGCTCCCAATGCTCCTGCTGCTCCTACGCCAGAGCCAAATACCGGGGATCAAACGGCGGCGGTGATCCCCAACATCACCCCTGTGGTCAATCACGTGCTGATTGGGGTGCTGGAACTGGGCGATCGCTCTGCGGCACTATTCGAGATTAACGGCGTGCCCCAACGAGTGCAGATGGGAGAGAGCGTCGGCTCTAGCGGGTGGATGTTGGTTTCTGTCAGCAATGACGAAGCCATCGTGCGCCGCAACGGAGAAGTTCGCTCTATCTACATTGGGCAAACGTTCTAGGCCGTCATGTTCCCATTGTTGTTATGGAGCATCTGTCAAGCGCTAGTTCTTCCTAGTTCTTAATAGAGTTCTAAACAGGCAACCCTTGACAGCGGTCTCATACCAAATCCGAATTCTACATCCCCGGTTTCACAACTGCTCATAGCACAAGGCTTTTAGTCGGAATTAATGACACGCCCTAGGGACGCATGGCATTCGACTTGCCCAACCGAGGATAACCAAAGAGGATTTGATATCCTAACCCCTAGTGGAGCAATTTATCTGGGGTCTTTGGTTGTATTGAACCTGAGTTCCGGATAAGCTCAAACCCTTAATGTGCTGTGCGCGACGCGCACAGCACATTAAGGGTTTTGGGGCATCGCGCGTCGCGCGATGCCCCAAAACCCTCTCAACCCGAACTGACGTTATTAGAAGCTCACATTTCTCGACTCTCAGCTTGGGCCTAAGGGGGGGGATGGGACGCTGCGCAACATGCCGGACTCAGTGTGCACAGTGCATAAAGGGTTGAGCTTATCCCGAAGATTCACAACCCTTTAGTCCGCTACATGGCCTGATACGGCTATGGGGCATCCGCCTAGACCATAGCCGCCATGGATTCGGTTCAGTATGTGGCTTGCCATGTTTTTTACTTAAACTGTAAATAATCTCCGTAGTTTCCGGGCATTCTAGATCGACGAGTTTCGGTTTATGAATGCAGAGTAGGGCGATCGCCCTACCGCATCTAGGGCCGATTAACAGGTGCCATCTACGCGGAGTCAATCTATGTCAAATCAAGTCTTACGCATTCTGCGTGACAGCTACGTGAAGCGTCGCCCAGAGCATTTAGGCCACCTGCCCGACCATGAAAAGCACATTGTTCGTGCAGGTACAGAATATCCTATTGCATCCTATGCCTGGGCAGATTCTGCAGGTGACTTTGATGAACACATTAAGTTTGCATTAGCCGATCAAACCATCTCAGGCTTCAACACCTGGTTTATTTTCAACCGCCATGCAGAAGTGATTTCTAATGACAGCGTTGTGTATCCCTTAGAAGAGCAGGCGGCTATTCAGCGCTTAGTTATTACCCAAGCCACGCTACTCAAACGCCGTCCAGTGCTTTCATCAGAGCTATCAGCAGAAGAGACTGTATCGGTGGCGCCAGGCACTACCTTTGAGCTACATTCCTACGCCTATGCAGACACCCAAGGCGGGTTTAGCGACCATATCCGCATTGCAATTGGTCGTCCAGAGGAATATGTGCAGGGTTTAAGCACTTGGTATGTATATAAAGCCCATGCTCAGGTGGAGTTTGATAAGTCGGTGGTGTATCCCATTACAGATGAGGCCCTGCCGCCCTCTCGCCCAGTATCTCCTACCCCAGATCCTATCCCGTCACTGCGTCCCACACCCACACCCAGCCCGTCTTTGGGTACACCGTCACCCAACCGCCCATCCATCGCATTGCCAGGGCGCGGGCTCGTGTTTTTGAATGAGCCGATTTTGCCCAAGGGCAACTTTACCTGGGGTGAAGCCACCCACGGCGGCAGCCGCATTCCCCGCACGCCGCAAGAGGTGGACAATATTATGGCGCTGGCTAAGCCATTGCAGCAGGCACGAGAGCAACTGGGCCGGCCCTTTTGCGTCACCTCTTGGTATCGGCCTGAACCGTTCAACAGCAAAGCGGGGGGCGTTCGCAATAGCCAACACTTGGGAGGCCGTGCCGTAGACCTAGTGGTGACAGGCATGAGCGGACGGCAGGTGGCCAACGCTGTGATGGCTTGGTGGCCGGGTGGTGTGGGTATCTATCCTGGGAACCGTCGCCACATTGTGCATTTGGACGTAGGGCCTCGGCGGATGTGGGGCTTTTAGCAGAAGGGCGATCGTGGACTGAGCAAGGCGCTTGAACCGACCGTTGAACCGACCGCCAACCCACGATCGCCCGCTGCTATAGCGCCTCGATGGTGACGGTTCCATCTTCATTGACCCAGGCTAGCTGGCTGATGCGGCGATCGCGCCCATACGCTCGAATATCGTCGGGACTAGACTGTACCCCAAGACCCAACTCTACCCGCACTAGGTTGGCAGAATTGCGGATGGTTTGGGCATGGGCAAAGGCCGCAGCATAGGCGTGGGGCGTAGCGGGCACCACCAACCACTGGGCAGTAGGGGTGTGGATAGGGAGCTGCCCCGCTGGCAAGAGCACGTGATGCAGCGCCTCAATGTTAAACACAAACCCCACGCCCGGCGCACTGTCTCGCTGGGGATGGTAGAGCCCCAGCAGTTGATCGTAGCGTCCGCCCTGCCCCAGCACTTGGCGACCTGAGGGGCGATCGCTCACGACCTCAAACACGATCCCCGTGTAATAGTCAAACGTTTGGATCAAACTCAAATCCAGCACAATGTCTGGGATTGAAGTGCCCATATGGGCAAGGCTATCGTTCAATAGCTCAATCAACGCTTTGAGGTTGTGGACGCTGGCCTGCTGCTCAGCGGTCAGCGGTAGGCTAAGCACCCGCTGCAAGACATCCTGGGGGCGTCCACGCAGGTCAAGCAACAGCAGCGCTCGCGCTCGCTGGTCGTCGGTGAGGGGCAACGACTCTAGAGACAGACGGTCGAGGTCGGCGATCGCCCGCCGCACTGACGCTCGCACCGCATCAGGAAAATCTGCCAGGAGCGATCGCGTTAGCCCCGCCTCTGCCAGTACCAAGTGACAGTCCTGCAATTGAAGAGATTGCAGGCAATCTACCAAGAGCAACAGCACTTCGGCATCGGCCCTGACGCCTGCTGCGCCCAGCAATTCAATTCCCGCCTGGTAAAACTCTTGCTGATGGTCGACCAAGCCCCCGGGCGATCGCCGAAATATATTGGAGGTATAGTACAACCGCAACGGGGGCGGCATTCCTGCCATGCGCGTTACAGCGGCACGAGCAATGGATGCCGTCAGCTCAGGGCGCAATCCCAGTTCTTCCTCGCTGCCGGTTTGCAGTTGCAGCACCGTAGAGCGCTGCACCGCGCCTCCGGCCATCAGCGTATCCATGCGCTCTAACGTTGAGGTAATGATGCGATGATAGCCCCAGCGGTGAAACACCTGCTGCACTCGATCTTCAATCCATCGCTTTTGCGCCACATCCAGAGGAAACAGATCCCGTGCGCCCACTGGGGGTTGATAGGTCATTACTTCTTCTTATTGCCAAACAGGCCAAACAATCCACCTCCAGACTTACCATCTTTTGGCGTGTCTTTGGAGGAGGATTTTGCTGCTTTGCCCGTTGCTTTGGCTCCGCGTTTATCCTCGGCTGGGTTTGGCTCAGGCGCTTCTAGTCGGCGCATCCCTTCTTGGGCTGTCGCATCCTCTGGGTTCAGTTCTAGAGCCTTGCGAAAGTGGATTTTTGCCATCGTCGTCTGCTTGGTCTTGTAGTAGATCAACCCCAACCGACTATGGGCGATCGCATTCTTAGGGGAGAGCTGCAGCGCATCCCGCAGTTCCTTAACCGCCGCATTAAAGTTGTTCTTCTTCTCAAACTCATGGGCACGTCGAACATAGGACGCCACAATGGCATCCTTGGTCGCAGGGGGCTTGGGGGCATTGCGCTCAGAGGGGGGTGACGACGGTGCCCCATTCGCAGGAGACGCATTCGTCGTAGGACTAGCGGTCGGTGCCGCAAAGTCCCCATTATTGGCCTTCCGCATGACATAGACTAAGTTCAGTTCGCTCAACTGCCCGGTAATCTCTTCCATCTGATCGAGCTGCTGGTATTGCGTCTCTGCTAACTCATGCACGGCCTTGCGATACGCCTGATCTACATCGCCTCGGGATGCTGCGACCGTGCGCGCGGCCGCACTACTGAGAATGATGGTTTCTTGCTGACGCAGCGCTTGTTGCCCCTTGAGCTTGAGCAGCAATAGGTATTCCGATAAATTCTTTTCGCTCGATAGCTGCTCATAGGCTGGGTTAACTAATTTTGACAGCAGTTCTGCGGCGTGCTGGCGATCGCCCTCGCTTTCCTTCGTATAGCTATCAGGATGGAGGCGGCGCGCTAATGTCAGATAGCGTTTACGAATTAGCTTTGCATCTGCATCAATAGAGACGCCCAGAACCGCATGGTGATCCACACAATCCAACCCAAACAGCCCTTGTTCAATGTTCAGCGCCATAGCCTCTGCCTTCCCGTCTGCCCAAGTTCTTTTAGTTTACTTTGCTTCCCCAAACTCTGGGAAAGTACTCAGCATCTCCTTATCGAACACTTACACCCGTGTCAAGCAATAGGGTTTGGCACTACGCTGCGCCGTAGGACTGCGCCTAAAACCATTGCCACAGCAATCGAATCAGCACGGATCATGGTGTTCAAGTGGAATACCGATTACTGATAGTGTTCCCACTCTAAGAACCCTCTGGCGCAAATTCTGGCAGCGGCTGAATGGTCAAGAGTGCCTGGCTTAATTCGGCATGAATGAACCCGTTAGTGGCCAGGATGCGGCGGGCCTCAAAGTCATGCGGAGATTTATCGTAGGCCGTGACCAGTCCGCCTGCTTCTTCGACCAGAACAATGCCTGCCGCCACATCCCACGGCGATAGCGCGCGCTCCCAATACCCCTCTAATCGACCACAGGCCACAAACGCCAAATCTAGCGCCGCTGCGCCGCCACGCCGCACCCCCTGCGTCTGATGGGTGAGATGGCAAAACTCTGCATAGTTGGTATCAACTGTGGTGCAACGGTCATAGGCAAACCCGGTGGCCAGCAGGCTGTGCTCTAGGTCTGGCGTGGTGGAGACTTGAATGGGTTGGCGATCGCGCGTTGCCCCCAATCCTTTCGCAGCCCGAAACAGCTCATCATAGTAAGGGTTATAAACCACGCCGACTTGGGGCACACCCTCAATCAGCAGCCCAATTGATACCGCATAGTGAGGAAACTGGTGGGCAAAATTGGTAGTGCCATCCAGCGGGTCAATTGCCCACAAAAATTCACTCGACGCGAGCCCCGACGCTCCCGACTCCTCCGCCAAGATCGCATGGTTCGGAAAATGTCGCTGCAACACCCCCAGCACTGTGGCTTCTGCGGCGTGATCTGCCTCAGTCACCACATTGCCAGACCCGTCCTTTTCCTCAATTGACTCTAGTTTGCCGTAGTACTGCTGAATCACCGACCCCGCTGCTAGCGCCGCTTCTGTTGCGACATCAAGGAAAAGTTCAAGCGGAATCGCAGTAGGCATTTGAGGCTTAGGAATGAGGAGTTCTGGTTCAAGAATAACCGGAGAATGCCGCTACTCTTCGTCGAGGGGCAAGCCGCGTTTTACCTTGCCCTTGCCAAAGTACTGCCCAAACTGGAGTTCGTACACTTCATCTTCATCCTGGGTCTCGACTTCTAAGTTGGAGAGGGGATAGCTGACGCAGAGTAGCGCATAACCCCGCGCACGCAGCTCTGGCGATAGGCCCATGGCCTCAGGCTGGTAGAGATCGCCTGAAAGCACCCGCACAGCGCAGGTAGTGCAGGCTCCATTCCGACATGAAAAGGGGAGCTGCACGTCCTGGTTTTCTGCGGTTTGCAAAATATATTGATCGTCAGGAACGTTGATGGTGTGAGAGGTTTGAGTTTGGCGGTTGTGAATGCAAATGGTGTAAGCGCGCGTCATGGAAGCAGAGACAAAGGGCAAGCGTTGATCTGAATGGCAGGCACAACTCGATTGAGCGGTAAGCTATCGAACGGTAACGCTTAGCCTTAAAACTAAGCCTTACTCTATCGATCATACGCTGCGCTGGGGCGATCGCGCATCGGTTTCCTGCTGCTCGGGCAAGCGGCTAAATTTTAGAGGAGTCTAAGCAAATCAGCCGATAAATCATCTGCATCTGTCGAAGCTGGCGTCTGTCGTGTTGCATCCTGAACCTTTGTGAAGGGTTTAGCGAAGATTGAGTTCATATTGCCTGCATTATTAGACCCGGCTATTGGTTTTTACTCATTTGTTTTACTCATTTGTAGGAGTGCTAAGTTCATGTATATTCCTATAGTTTTTATCTGAATCGGCTCGCGACGCCTGCAGCTATTTTGAGTGGGTTAGAGTGCTTGTCGATTCTTGGTAGCCTGGGGAGTGGTTTGATCTTTTTGATCCTTGATACCGTGTCTCATTCATCTCATTCATTGGGATGCCCACGTCTTTTATGACCTCTATTACGACGGAAGTTGCCATTGTTTTACTGCTCGTGCTGGCAAACAGCCTGTTTGTAGTATCAGAGATGGCGGTGGTGTCAGCACGAAAAGCGCGGTTGCAGGAAATGGCAGAGCGCGGTGATACGCGGGCGCGCGCGGCGCTGAATCTTGCCAATGAGCCCAATCGCTTTCTGTCAACGGTGCAAATTGGCATTACGCTGATTGGCATTCTGACGGGGACTGTGGGGGGGGCCACAATTGCCGCACCGCTGGCTGAAGTCTTTGGGCAGGTACCGACTTTAGCGCCCTATAGCCAAACGATGGCGATCACGCTGGTGGTGATAACGGTGACCTACCTGACGCTGATTTTGGGAGAACTGGTGCCGAAGCGGTTGGCGCTGCGAAATCCTGAGATGATTGCGGCGGCGATCGCCCAACCGATGGGGGTGCTTTCGGCGATCGCCTATCCCCTTGTGCAATTGCTGGGCTTTTCGACAGACACGGTGCTGCGGCTGCTAGGGATCGACCTGATCCACGACGAACCGGCCATCACCCAAGAAGAGCTTAAGGTGTTGATTCGTCAGGGCACAGAGGCGGGCACCTTTGAAGAGGCAGAGCAAACGATGGTTGAGCGGGTTTTTCACCTGGGGGATCAGTCGGCCAGTTCTCTGATGACACCGCGCCTAGAATTGGTGTGGCTCAATCTTGATGATGAAGACGAGATCAACCAAACCAAGATTATTGACCATGGCCATACGCGTTTTCCGGTTTGCCAAGGCACCCTCGACAATATGCTGGGCATTGTGCATATTACCGATTTGATCTCGCGCATTTTGTCCGGGTTGCCGATCGACCTAACTAGTAGCCTGCGGCAGCCGTTGTTCATTCCTGAAAATACGCCCGCGTTAAAAATTCTGGAGTTGTTCAAACAATCGGGCACCCACATGGCGATCGCCGTGGATGAATACGGCGTGATTCAGGGTGTGGTGACGCTCAATGATGTGATGGAGATCATTATTGGGGATATTCCCTTTGCCGATCACAATTTTGAATCGCTGATTATCCAGCGTGGAGACGGCTCTTGGCTGCTAGACGGCATGCTCACCGTTGATCGCTTGAAGGCGTTGCTCTCCTTGGAGGAACTGCCCGGCGAGCAGCGGGGCAGCTACCAAACGTTAGGCGGCTTCATCATCACGCAAATGGGGCGCATTCCCATGTCGTCAGACTATATGCAATGGGGGGGCTGGCGGTTTGAAGTGGTGGATATGGATGGAAATCGGGTGGATAAGGTGATGGTGTCGCTAGAGCCAGACTCACAACCGTTCAGCAAAGGGGGCATAGAACAGAAATCCTAGGGCGTGTTTCAAAGCACGCCCTAGTGAGGCTTTTGCGACAGGCAGGCGTGCAATTATCGTGCTAGCCATCGCCAACGCATTAACGCATGACGACGCACTGCGACCCCTTCATCCAACGCGGCACGAGTGAAGTTGGTATGCTGGTCTTGTCTAAACCTTCATGCCAGTGCCTTCATGACGGTGCTGGTTGTGCGTTATGGCTCGATATTGGCGGGTGCTACAGCTATTTTGGGGAACGGCGATCGCCGCCGAGTTGGAATATCGCATCAATTTTGTTGTGGCGACGCTGAGCAGCATGGGCAGTCTAGCGGGGAGCCTGTTTGGCCTGTTTTTGTTCTACCGCACAGGCTACCAGTTTGAAGGCTGGAGCTGGGAAGAAGCGCTGATAGTACTGGGCATTTTCACCTTACTGCAAGGATTTGCGGCCACCTTTCTGAGCCCCAACCTAAACCAGATTGTGAAGCAGGTGCAGGAAGGCACATTGGATTTTGTGTTGCTTAAGCCCATTAGCTCACAGTTCTGGCTGTCGGCGCGGACGGTGTCGCCCTGGGGCTTTCCCGATATTCTGTTTGGGGCGATTGTGCTGGGCTATGCGGGGAATTACCTGGGAGTGCCGCTCTATGCATATCTGCTGGGAGCAGTGCCGTTGGCCTTTGGTCTGGTGAGCCTCTATAGTTTGTGGTTCATGCTGGGGGCAACGAGCATCTGGTTTGTCAAAATCTACAATGTGACCGAGGTGCTGCGGGGGTTGCTAGAAGCGGGTCGCTTCCCAATGGTGGCGTATCCCGTGGCGTATCGCTTTTTCTTTACGTTCATTATCCCCGTGGCGTTTTTGACGACGGTGCCTGCGGAGACGCTGCTGGGGCGCACCCAGTGGGTGTGGGTGGCGGCAGCAGCAGGATTGGCGATCGCCCTCTTCCTCATCTCTAAAGCGTTTTGGCGCTTTGCCCTACGCTTTTATACCAGTGCCTCTAGCTAAGTCCGCGCCAGTTTCTAATGCCGGACGTTGGGACGGTGCCAAAAAACAACATTTGACGGGGGCAATTGGCCTAGTTTTTAACTAGAACTAGGCCGATCGCTAATCGTCATCTCGTCTAAAAATCTGAGATCTAGCTAAGATCTAGAGCATTATTTTGTTGCCTCGCCAGATACAGCCTCTTCCTCCATTTCACGTTGAAATAGTGTGCGCAGAGAAGGGGTAGCAAAGAAGCCAAAGTAGATCCCCATAATTCCAGTCAGGCCATGCAAAATAACATCCGCACCATACATTGGGAATAGGCCAAAGAAGGTATTAGCCACAGGTATCATTCCCAAGACAGTTAGTGTGGTGTAATAGATGCCCAACTGCCCAGAAAATAGGCGAGAACTATCGAGCGCTATAGAGGTGACAATTCCCAGCATCCCAGTAACTAAATGAATAATATTGTGGGGAGTATTGACTGAAAATAAGCCTAGCAAATAGCCATATCCAGATGTTACTCCTAGATTTTCGACATAGGGCGGCAGTGCTTCTGGCCGAGAAACCAAAGCAGGTATAAAACCCATTACACCTATCAACAAATAGACTAAACCGATGGAAAGAGCAAACCTTTGTGCAGATTTCATACCTGTGGCCTCCAAAAAAATAGGAAAGATTAGTCGAGCCACCTAGACGCTAACAAGACCAACCCCAAGTCAGATCTCCTAAAAGAAGTAGGTTTACTTTTTCTAAATGGAGATACTTTTATTCAGTCAGTTTCTTGCATTAGATCACACTGAATTATTGTGAACCCCTGCTGTATGAGGATTCACAATAATAAACACTCAAACCAGCGCCTCAAGCGCTGTGTCAAATGATCTTGAATAGTGTTCAGTTACTGACGTTCACAACGATTGACTACGACAAACGAGCAGCGTAATCGGCAACCCATCAAACCTATCAGAAGCACAGCACACTTAGGGGCGAACAATCACCGGGACACCCAAGCTGAGGAAGTCATACATCTCTTCGACATCTTCATTGCGCATCCGAATGCAGCCATGAGAGACGGCTTGCCCAATCAAATCGATGTCATAGGTGCCGTGGAACCCAACGATGCCTTTGCCATCCGACCAAAAGGCGATCCAGCGGGTGCCAAGGGGATTATCTGGGCCAGGAGGAATGTCTTGCTTGGTGATGGGGTGCTCCCAGTGGGGGTTAACCTGCAAATCTGTAACCTGGAAGCGCCCAACGGGAGTTTCCCACCCATCTTGGCCAATGGCAATGTCGTAGCTGCGATCGCGCTCTGGGCCTCGATATAAATGCACTTGGCGATCGCTCAAATCCACCACCAATTGCGAAATTTGCTCAGGCACCGCAGCCAACGCTGGCTCTAGCCCAACCACCGCCGGCACAAACTGATCAGAACTGACTGCAGACCTAGCCCCAAAACTGGAAAGCGCTAGCTGCGACAGTGCCCCTAGCCGTGATCCACCAATTCCACTGCGTTGGCGCTGAGAAAAACGACGTGGGGATGCTGAAGATTGAGGGCGATCGCCCTCAACACTGAATGGCTCTGGGCTAGCGACCTGGTTGACACTCGCAGTCACTGCAACAGGCGAATTCCCCCCATCTGGCTCCGGCAAAATCTCTAGCGCTGCGTCTGCGTCTGCCGCCTCAAACTGAGCGGCCTGCGACTGCAATCTCGGCTGGCGATAGCTTTGCACCCATAGCAACATCGCCGCCGCGCCAAAGCACAGCAGCATCAGACTGCGAGAGAGTGAGTGAGTTCCCGTCATAGCGTCAAGCGTGGGATATCGGCAGAAGAACAGACTATCCCCTCAACAGAATAGCCTATGCCCCTTTTACCTGCGTCTACCCTGCTACGTAGAGCCATGAATCCAGCCTTTACGTCTTGTTCAAAATCTTATGCAGAATCATAGGGCTGCGGCCTGTACCCGGATGGATGCCGTCATGCAGCTTCACACAGGATGCCCCAATCGGGTTCTGATCCTGACAAGACATAGCGTATAGAACCGTTGAGATGCGGATTGTGACTGATCCGCTAGATCCATTGAGAAGGATTAAGTTTCGTAGTGTGTTGTGACAGATTTTTTGGGGTTCGATCGCCCAAACCCTTGCTGAATCTGGGAAGACGAGCGATCGCCCCCTTTGCAACAGTTCATCACAGAGCGATCGCCCATCCCATAGGTTTGAGACAATCAAAAGCAGCTTGAGCACCGGGCACAGCCCAGACTTAAGCGCCCAGCGAGGATTTCTCTCAGCCTTCCCTCCGCTGGGCTTAGGGGTTCGCCTTCTCGGTCACACTGATCCCCAGCACACCACGGAGACGCACCAGACTATGAAATTGGCCTATTGGATGTACGCTGGCCCAGCGCACATTGGAACCCTGCGCGTGGCTAGCTCCTTCAAGAACGTCCACGCCATCATGCATGCGCCCCTCGGCGATGACTATTTCAACGTGATGCGGTCGATGCTAGAGCGCGAGCGCGACTTTACCCCCGTGACCACCAGCGTGGTTGATCGCAACGTGCTGGCGCGGGGCTCCCAAGAAAAAGTGGTGGACAACATCACCCGCAAAGATCAAGAAGAGCATCCCGACCTGATCGTGCTCACCCCCACCTGCACCTCCAGCATTCTGCAAGAAGACTTGCAGAACTTTGTGGATCGGGCACAACTTGAGTCGCAGGGCGATGTGCTGCTGGCCGACGTAAACCATTATCGCTACAACGAGTTGCAGGCGAGCGATCGCACCCTGCAACAAATTGTGCAGTACTACATTGCCAAAGCCCGCAAAAAAGGCGACCTGAGAACCGACAAAACTGAGCAGCCCTCCGTCAACATTATTGGCATGTCGACCCTGGGCTTCCACAGCAACCACGACTGTCGCGAATTGCGATCGCTCATGGCTGACCTGGGCATCACCATCAACACCGTGATCCCAGAAGGGGCATCCGTGCAGGATCTTAAAACCCTGCCCCGCGCCTGGTTTAACTTGGTGCCCTACCGCGAATTGGGGATGATGACCGCCGAGTTTCTGCAGGCTGAGTTTGGCACACCCACCGTTGATGTGACGCCTATGGGCGTCGTAGAAACCGCTCGCTGCATTCGCGCCATCCAAACCGTGTTGAACCAGCAAGGCGCAAGCGTTGACTACGACCATTACATCGATGAGCAGACCCGGTTTGTGTCCCAAGCCGCTTGGTTTTCCCGCTCTATCGATTGCCAAAACCTCACCGGCAAGAAAGCCGTCGTCTTTGGCGACAACACCCACGCCGCCGCCATGACCAAAATTTTGGTGCGCGAAATGGGCATTAAAGTGGTGCTCGCAGGCACCTACTGCAAATACGATGCCGACTGGTTCCGCCAGCAGGTTGAGGGCTACTGCGACGAAGTGCTCATTAGCGAAGATAATGCGGAAATTGCCAATGCGATCGCCCGGTTAGAACCCGCCGCCATCTTTGGCACCCAGATGGAGCGCCACGTGGGCAAGCGGCTCGATATCCCCTGCGGCGTCATCGCCTCTCCCATCCACATTCAAAACTTCCCCGTCGGCTACAAGCCCTTCCTTGGTTATGAAGGCGCAAATCAGATGGTGGACTTGGTTTACAACTCCTTCACCCTTGGCATGGAAGACCATTTGTTGGAGATCTTCGGCGGTCACGATACCAAAGACGTGATCACCAAAGACATGTCTGCCAACGCTGACCTCAGCTGGAGCAAAGACGGCCTGGCAGAACTCAACAAAATCCCTGGCTTCGTTCGGGGCAAGGTCAAGCGGAACACAGAAAAATTTGCGCGCGATCGCCAAATCGAATCTATCACCGCCGAAGTGCTCTACGCCGCCAAAGAATCGGTCGGAGCATAATCCAACCCAACAAAACCACATCAGCAGGATGAGAGATAAGGCCATCGCTCTCCTCCTTAACCTGTGCCACAGGTGTCGATCGACGCCTGTGGCACAGTCTATTTACAGCGAGCTAGTGGAACGCTCAAGGACATAGGAAGGACAAATCAGGCATTAACGGCACGCGTGGCATCAGCCAAAACTAGCTGAGGATGGATCTAGGGATTGATTGCTCTGCTGTCCTCAAGGTAGTCAGCCCTTTTGCTTCTTTGCCTCTTTCTGCTCCCCGCGTTGAAGACTCAAGTGACTCAAGGAGTATGGTTGAAGATGAGCAGGCTAGCCGTGAACCACAACATAGAACCCTATCGGCTCTAGACGTTCCTAATATATTTCTGAGATGGAATCCAGTAGCTATGGATTTTGAGTTTAATGAACATAAGAGCCGCTCAAACAAGTTCAAGCACGGTGTGGATTTTGCTGAGGCCCAAGCTCTCTGGCAGGATGATGACCGCATTGAGGTCTCAGCTCGTACATCAGACGAGCCTCGGTTCGTTATCTTAGGAAGAATTGAAGCCAAGCTATGGGCAGCGGTCATCACCTACAGAGAAGGCAGAGTTCGCATTATCTCAGTTCGGCGGGCAAGACAGCGAGAGGTAGAGCTATATGAAAGCAGAAGACTTTGACCGCAAGTTCGACGAAGGCCAAGAAGACATCATTGATGACCTTGATCTAGCGCAAATAAAACGTCCTGGATACGAGCAGCGGCGTATTGATATTGATTTCCCAGTCTGGATGATTGAAGCGCTAGACCGTGAGGCGCTTCGGATTGGGGTCAGCCGTCAGTCAATTATCAAGGTGTGGATAGCTGAGCGGTTAGAGCATGCAACGTAATGTTGTTCAACCCCGCAGCATGGGGACTGAAACAATACTATAGACCTCACGTTTGACGAGCTTCTCCCAAACTAGGGCTTTGAGGTTGGTGTAGAGCAGCAGATGCCGCGCGTACAGTGCATCTCTAGAAGAACTAAGGTTCTAAAGATTAGTTGGGGCTCCGGTAAAGCCTCGGAGGCTCAAAACACTGCTGTCATAAATTCCGGTGTTTTTACCCAATGTGTAGCTCTAGCTTTGGGGAATGATGGCGGTAACGGCACAGACCAAACCAAGCCTATCCGTAATTAACGCTCAACAGGCTGAAGTAAACCGTAGGTCAGCAGTGAGGATTCGTTATGAAAGTTGCTGAATATGACACCCAAAATCTGGCTTTGGCACGCTGGGTCTGGATTCCCCCCGCGTCCGGCAAGATAGGGCGATCGCCGCAGCCACAGCCCAACCATCGCCGACCCTGGATTGCGCCACTCAGTCCATTGCGGAATTACGTAGATGCGATCGCCATCTCCAATGCCGAGTTTGCCCACACCCTCTGTCGCCTCATCCCTGCTCAATGTCCGTTTGAACGCGACATTAACCTTTTGGGGCATACAATTTTGCACATTCCGCCCCTGTGCAAGCTCAACCCACTGTATGAAGAAGTAGTGGCGCTGCGCTTCCGCGCTCTGTGCTATCTGGCAGACGAATGTGATGAAGACATCACGCAGTATTGCTGAGCCTGCCAAACCCGCGCTGACGAGACGAATTTTGCACCCAAAGCATGGTTGTACATAAACTTCATCCGCGCACAACCATGCTTAAACGTCTGAACCGCTGCTAGCCACTCCAAACGCCTGCCACAACGCAGCCGACAAGGGATAGATCTCTCTTGAGCTTTGAGGCGATGCGTATTTCTAGAGTTCTCAACCTTAATCTACCCAGAATATTGACAGCCTGAGCCGAGGGTTCAGCACTATGGGCCGATTAAGCCTACTAGCTGGCCGATGCATCCTGCTCTAGGTTGTTTGATGCCGTAGGCAACTCCAGGCAATAGCCAGCCCCATACACAGTTTTGATATAGCGCGGACGGCGGGGATCGGGTTCTAGCTTAGTGCGCAGGTGCCGCACATGCACCCGAATGGTCTCAATATCGTCATCCGGGTCATAACCCCAGACCTCTTTCAAAATTTCGCTGGGAGAAACGGTTTGCCCATGCCGCTGCAGTAAGCAATGCAACAGCTCAAATTCTAGATGAGTGAGCTTCACGGTGTGGTCAAACCAAATGGCCTCCAGCCGCTCTGGCACCAACGTTAGTGGGCCAAAGTTAAGAATTTCAGTATGTTTGGCGGCTTGAGGGATGCGATCTGTGCGCCGCAGCAGCGCGCGTACGCGGGCGAGCATCTCTTCTACTTCAAACGGCTTCGTCAGGTAGTCATCGGCTCCTGCATTAAAGCCTTCTACCTTATCCTGAGTTTGACTCAGGGCCGTAAGCATCAAAACAGGAATATCGGCTGTGCGCTCGTCACGCCGCAGCCGCTGGCACACTGTGAAACCATCGACCTTAGGCAGCATGAGATCGAGCATAATCAGGTCGGGCAAAAGCTGCAGCGCCAGTGCTTGCCCCTTTATCCCATCCGGGGCCAAACTCACGCTATAGCCTGCCATTTCCAGGTTTACGGCAACCAGTTCAGAAATTGCAGGATCATCATCAATCACAAGAATACGAGGCATTATTAAGCAATTTTTTTGGTGTCAATCGGGATGCAGGAGTTCAGGATCGGGAATGAAGGATTAGGGCTTAGTTTGGGCGAACTGGAGATCAAATCGTTAAGCCAGGTACCTTGCTTTAAACGTCAGCAGCTTCTGGACTCATATCTGAGTTACTGCTCCCAGCCACACAACCTGTTTTTAGCAATTCTATTTTTTTTGTTAATTATGCACCTTCCCAACACAGTATTTCATAATTCGACATAGAGCTTATCAATACTTTAACGTTTCGCAGTATTGCCTTCCCTCGTTTGAGGGTTGCATCTCTAGTTTTTGATTGGTTGGATCAAGCCGTCTGCTTGATGATTGGGGAGCGTGAGGGTGAAGCAGGTGTGCCCGCTACCGCTGGTGACGCTAATTGCCCCATACAGGTGGTGTGTCAGGCTCTTGACTAACGCTAGTCCTAGCCCGGTGCCTCCTTGCTGCCAGCGATCGCCATTCGAGACGCGATAGAAGCGATCGAAAATGCGCGGCAGTTCGTGAGCTGGGATTTCTGTACCAAAGTTGACCACCTGAATTTGGATGGCTTGGGGCGATGCGCTGACCTGGATATCGATTGTTTGCCCCGGTGGTGTATACTTGCAGGCGTTGTGCAATAGCTCAGTCAGGATGCGGTTGATGGCAATGGGATCGGACTGAATGATAGGCGAGCTCGGGGGTAGGGTGTGCTGAAGCTGTTGCTGCCGGGCTCGCGCTCGTTCTTGAAAAGACTCAACCAGCACTGGGATCAAGAAGTTGAAATCTACAGGCTCGGTTGTGCTGGGATGGGCACCAGCGTTAAGCCGCTGGAGATCTAACAGGTCATTGATTAAGTGAATTTCGCGATCGCACTCTTGATCTAAGATGCGTAGATACTGTGCCGCTGGATCTTGGAGGGTCTCCTCGTCTGTGTCTATATCATCCTCGAGACAGTGGATGCGGTTAAGCACCACGGCTAGCACCTGAATCGCCATTTTCATGTTTGTGATGGGCGATCGCAACTCATGAGACACGGTAGTCAAGAAATCATCTTTTTGCTGATGCAGAGATTCTAAGGAATCGACCTGGCACTGGGCAGCTTGATAGAGGCGAGACTGACGCAGGGCAATCGCACATTGCCCTGCCACCTGTGCCACCAGATCTAGCTCAACCTCATCAAAAATCTGGCCACAGCTTCGATAAAGCCACAGGTCACCCAGCACACCCTGACTATCCACAATTGGGCAGGCGAGAATGGTGTAGCGTGAAATTGAGGGGCGAATGCGAGGCGACTCGGTACAGCAAAACTGCAGCGAGTGAGCGCGCAACAGGGCAGGATATAGCTCAGGAAAATCTGCCATCTCCACGACTTTGCCCTGAGCTAAGGGCAGTGACTGGGCGCATTCGTAGGTAATGGTGGAGTAGGACAGCGTTTCGTCATAAATACCCGCATCGCAACTGGCTAACTGCATCAGCGCAACCATCTCCTGCACCGCTGTCTGCATGATTTGATGCTCATCGAGGCTGTCGCGCACCTTTTCGAGCAGCCGCTTCAGTGCCGACTCAAACTGAAGCAAATACTCTAACTCGGTCGTGCGTTCTGCAACCCGGCTCTCCATTTCTTTTTGGGAATGGTGCAACATCTGCTGTTGCTGGATCAGCCGTTGCTGGAGCAATCGTCGCGACTGAACCTGCGCTAGAGGAGCGACCGCCAACGTCAACTGCTGCACCTCTAGCGCGGCCCATGGCACCGGGTTAAGGCAGCTATCGATCTGTATTACCCCGATCCATTGAGAGTCTGCCATGAGCGGCAAGAGCAGATAGGCTGTCGCATTTCGTGGCAGAACGAGACCTTGACTAAACGGCTGACTATCGTCGACACTTGCACTCACGACCTGCCCCTCAAACACCGCAGCCGGAAAAACCGGCAACTGTAAGGGTTGCTTGATGCTATGAATAGCGAGATCGTAAGCGATCGAGTTCACGCCTGCTCGGTGCCATTCCTGCTTGATCTCCAACGTCCGATGATTTTGCGGTTCCCCAGGCACTACCTCCCACACGCTGACGCGGCAGGCATTGAGGGCCTCTCCAACGATGCTCAGCGCACCTGTATAGAGGGATTCACCAGGTGCAAGCCTTTGCACATAGCGTTGCAGGGCTATCAGTAGTTGCAGTGGGCGATCGCTCTGCTGATCTGTCTGCAGCTTAGGCAAGACTTGAGAATAGCGATGCTTTTGTTCAAAACAGCACTCGCGATATTCAAGGGAGTGATCCATAAATCGTGGGACTAATCGACAGCACTACATATCACAGACCAAAGTATCGGATGCACCAGAGTCGAATCGCGCTACCTTTCGGCAGCGCTCCGCTTTCACTGAGTGAGTGGCTTGGCAATCTGACTGCGGTGGGCCGATGAATCCCTAAACGCCTAAACCAAAATCATCGACCCAGAAAGATAACAGCGACAATCGTGGTAGGTCAGGAGGATCATACCTTGTTTTCATTCAAGCCGCCTCAATCGCCTCAGCGGTGAGCTGAGCTGAGGGCTTAAATGCTCTAATCTTGAACGTGATTAACGACCCATCCTTATTAACCTTCCCACCCTGGACTAATCGGTCACCTGAAATGCTCAGAGTTCTGGGAATCTAACCCACCATTACTGCGTCTGCTCACCGCTGGCACGCTACGCACAGGGGTCAAACGTCTTGCAGTAGCGCTTTTGGGGTGAATCAGCACAAAAGCACAACAACTAAAAGGCTACCCAAAAATTAAATGGGTAGCCCTCGATGGGGCATAATCTTGTGAAGCGCTAACTGTGCCCTTGCGCCGTAAGACCATAACCGAAACATGGCAATCATCACGTGACTTTAATGATTACTGTTTGAGCCACTCTGCCAGATCCTACAACTCAGATTCAATCATGCAGGCGGCCATCCGGCATCGTTACTCCGGTCAAAACTGCTCCAGTTAGCTTCACCATCAACTTGTCCTGAACACCCACGCGTGCTCCTTTGAGGTTGGCTCCGGTCAGGTCTGCACCGCTGAGGTCAGCCCCAATCAAGTTGGCTTCACGCAGGTCGGCATTTTTTAAGTTGGCCTGTAGCAGGTTGGCCCGGAACAGGTTTGCGCGGTGTAAGTTGGCCCCGCTCAGATTCACTTTGTGTAAAAAGGCATCGCTTAAATTCGCGTTGCTGAGATTAGCATTACTGAGGTTACGGCCTGCCAAGTCCTTCTCTTTAAGGTTTTGCCCGCTGAGATCGGTTCCACTCAGATCGGGAGGTTGCTGCTTAGCATGATTCTGACTGCCTTGCTGACTCGCCGATCGCCCGTTTTGAGAGGGGTTGGATTGAGATGATGAGGCGGGCGGCGGCTGATAGCTTTGATAGGCTTGATGCCCAGGGGGGGTATAGCTAGAACCGCTGTAGTTAGATCCGCTAGAGCCAGGATTGTGCTGTCGAGCTTGGCTATAGCCCTGGTAATAATAGTGGGGACGCGGCGGCGGCTGGTAATAGGAGCGCGAGGATGTGCGCGCGGAACTCGATGAAGATGAGGCTGAAGATTTTGGCGGGGTTGAGTTGGCCGACGAACTGCTGGACTGAGACGTGCTGGACTGATAAGGATTTCGCGGAGTAGATGCACTAGATTTGGTGCTGGCTGTTGTCGAGCGAGACCCATTGCGATGGGATGTCCGCAGGCGATCGCGCGCTTGGTTTAGCTCTTTTAGCTTCTCTTGAGCTTTTTCCTGAAGGCGAGGCTTGTCCTGCGGAATTCGATCTGGATGCCAGACGAACACCAGATCCTTATAGGCCTGATTCACCTCTTCTAATGAAGCGCCTGGCTCTAATCCCAATACGCGATAGCTTTGCTCGATATCGTCCATCTAGCTCACGATAGCATTTTCGATGCGGTTGGAATTCAGGGATCGGCAGCGATATGCCATCGCTCGTCTGGTGAGACCCGGCACCTCACGGTGGCGGCTGCCGCGATGGGGTGGACAACGGGGGGTGAGTGCACTGCGGACAGCAAACTCTGAAGGCAATGGGGAGCGATCGCCCCCTTAAAGCTCCGCATTACCAAGGACAGCACCAAGCTAGGTACCTTGCCGGGGCGTTGAACCACCGTCCAAGAACGCGATTTGCCGCTGCCCCAACCCCGTACCTAGCCTAATGGGATTCACTTAGCTCCGCGCTTGGCTTTGGCCATCTTCTTAGCGGCCTTATCTGCGTCAGATTTGCCAGCCGATCCGTTTGTTTCTAACAATACTGGTGCCGTTTGCAGGTGGGCTTCTAAAAACCACAGCCGCTTGTCAATCGCGCGAGACACCTCGGTAAATAGGTCTGCGGTATCGGCATCGCCTAGATCATCGGTTTCGTCGATATCGTCACGCACCAGCTTGCCATAGGCTGCATAGCGCTCTGCCAAAGCAACGATATGGTCTTTGCCCTCGATGGCCTCTAGAGGATACTCCTCCAAAATGGAGTTGGCGACAGCCAGACGGGCGGTGCCGAGGGCCGTGCCGCCTAGCGCTGTGACCCGTTCAGCAATCATATCGACGAATTCTTCTAGCTCTGACGCCATGTCGTCAAACAGCTCATGGAGCTGATAAAAATCCATGCCTTTGACATTCCAGTGCGCCTGCTTCACCTGGGTTTTTAGATCAAGCGTTGACGCAAGTGCATGATTGAGAATGCTAACCACTTGGGTTCGTAGGTCAATCGAGAGGTCGATTTGTGTGGAATAAAAGGGTTGGTTGCCGTTGCTGCCCATGTCGCTTCATCCTGCCAAGGTATTCAAAAAATGGAGCTGTCGTCGAAACAGTGAACTTGATTGCGGTTAAAGGGGCTAGCTGGCAATGGTTAGTCAGCAGCAATGTCCGTCGTCCTAGTGCCTGATTCACCAGAGCAGCCCTGCCCCTTCATGCAGTTATGATTTCGCTTTAGATATTAAAGATATCCTAAACCTACAATGCGATCGCTCTGATCGCAAATATCCCCTTATATGCTACCTGGTCTGCCTAAGCTCTGCTTCAGTGGGTGGCATCCCAAAACCCCTGCACCTCGCCCTGACATTTTTGTGTCATCTCTCAATACCTACCGCTATCCATTGCCCACTTGAACTTTACAGGACGGTCTACCTCTTCGGTCTCGGCCTACAGATTTGGCCCCGGTTGAGCGAAGATGGAGAGTGAGGGCAAATGCACTCCACACCCCACGACCTGTCTCCATGAACGGCTGAGTTTCATGAACGGCTGAGTTTCATGAAGGGCCGAGGGACAGACATGGGGCAAACCAGGGTTTTTAGCGTTAGGGATTGAAGAGCGAGACATGAACGAAATTCTCTATGTAGAGATCCCCACTCCTGATATAGCTGCCGTGCGTCACTGGCTGCACCAGGTCTACACGCCGAGTTGGGGAGAAAAGATCTCTACACCGGATGGGTTTCGACTGCGGGCTCCGCAGCCCGCTGACACGGCCCCGTCGGCTGAGAAGGGGCTGCCGACCGAACTGTCGGGGTTTGTGTGGTCAGCCATGCGCACGACGTACCTCAAGGTGTTTCGCTGGGGCGATCGCCCGTTTCCTCAAGAGTCCTATCTGTTGCAGCAGTTAGTGGCCGCCCTCCGCGAGGCGTTTCCCCATTACTATCCCCAACTGCCGACCCTTGACTTAGCGCAGCAGTCCATCTTTGACGCGCTGGCTCCCCACTATCCTCTAACAGCCCACTACTTCCGCCGCATCCCCAACGGAGAAGCCGATCTCACTCGTGTCTACTGGTGGGAACAACGCTGGCGCAACGGTGCCCAACAGCGGCGATCGCCCCAACCCGTTGTCTTCCCTGTGCCTGAGGCCGAACATAATAGCCCACCCAGCTATGACCTGTTGTATATCGGCGGGGCGCTCGGTGTGATTCACGCGGCAGTCATGGCACGGCTGGGGTATCGGGTGCTGCTCGTAGAGCGGCTGCCTTTTGGCCGCATGAATCGAGAGTGGAATATCTCTCGCATGGAGTTTCAAAGCTTGATTGACTTAGGGCTATTTACCCCAGAGGAATTCGAGACGCTCATTGCCGCAGAGTATGAAGACGGCCTCCACAAGTTTTTTGATGGCAACAATCCCCCCCAGTGCCGATCGCCCGTGCTGCACACCCCCACCGTGCTCAATGTGGCCATTGATGCAGAAAAGCTGCTGCGCCTTTGCGGAGACAAGCTGCGAGCAGCAGGCGGCACTATTTGGGACGAGACAGAGTTTGAGCGGGTGGAGGTATCGCCATCGGGCGTTACCTTGCAGGCTGTGCATTTGCCATCTCAAGCCCCGCGCACGGTTACGGCACGCCTGCTGGTGGATGCGATGGGTACGGCCTCGCCCATTGCAGGGCAGCTGAATGGGGGGCATGCGTTCGACAGCGTTTGTCCGACGGTGGGCGCTGTGATTGCGGATGGGTTTGAGCCGGGTGTATGGGACTCGCGCTTTGGCGATGTGCTGTTTACCCACGGCGATATTTCGCGGGGACGACAGCTGATTTGGGAGCTGTTTCCGGCTCAAGGCAAGGAACTCACCTTTTACCTCTTCCACTATCACCAGGTGAACGCCGAAAACCCTGGCTCGTTGCTGGAAATGTATGAAGACTTCTTTACGGTGCTGCCGGAGTACCGCCGTTGCAATTTAGACCAGCTGACCTGGAAAAAAGCCACCTTCGGCTACATTCCCGGCTACTTCAGCGTGCGCGGGAGCGATCGCACCATTGCAGTTGATCGAATCCTAGCCATTGGGGATGCGGCTTCGCTGCAATCGCCCTTGGTTTTTACGGGCTTTGGGGCGCTGGTGCGAAACCTGTCGCGCCTCACTGATCTGCTGGATACCGCGCTGCGCCACGATCTGCTGCGGGCATCCCACCTGAACCAGATTCGCGCCTTTCAGAGCAATATTGCCGTCACCTGGTTGTTTTCGAAAGGAATGATGGTGCCCACAGGTAAGCATGTGGCCCCACAACGGGTCAACGCCATGCTCAATACCTTCTTCGGCATTTTGGGAACCGAATCTACCGATATTGCCGATCGCTTCATCAAAGACCGTACCGGCTGGGTGCCGTTCAACCGCATGGCGGTGAAGGCCGCCCTGCAAAATCCCAAATTACTACTGTGGATCTGGGAGCTTGCAGGAAGTAAAGATATTCTGCGCTGGTTGGGCACATACCTGAGCTTTAGCCTGACGGCGCTGATGAGTTGGGCGCTGCAATGGCTGCCGGGGGTCGTGCGATCGCTCCAAACCACGCTAGAGCCACGATTCCCCGCGCTATGGCTGGGGCTACTGGCGCGCAGTTACGCGATCACCTACACCATGGGCAAGCCACAGCCAATTCACGCGTCCTTGGCGCGACGGCTGCAGGGCGGGCAATCCCCTGTGCGATCGCCCGCCCGCTCTACTCCGCAAGCGCCTAGTGCCCAATCAAACATTGGTAACAAGATTTAGTCCGTATATGTATGGCGATTCCCCTACAAACCCGGAAGAGTTACGGTAAATTTTGTATTTTTCCGATGAAGAGTATGAAATTTGCTGGTGTAAGCACTAGAGGCTGACTATGCTTGTAAACAACGAAGCTTCTGCTAGCGGGCCAAGTTGGTTCTGAGTATGGCGGAATGCTGATGTTAATCTCCTTGATTCTGAATAGTGTTGGTTCGGGTGCTTCTGTTTGGGAGCACCCTTTTTCCTTTGGCCTCTGGAGTTTGGGCACCGGCAGTTTGAGCGAAGAGGAGTCTTTGGGGTTCACCGCGCGACGCCCAGGGCACCCCAGGGGTTTGAGCGTATTCCGAACTCCGGTTTAATTGGGATGTTTCGCAAGCTTAAGAATCGCTTGGGCGATCGCCTCCTCGATCGGCATCACCGAGAGCCGATTTCCCCGCCGCACCAGCAGCAATTCCTCAGGGCTAAACGCGTCCCGTAGCTGATCCAGCGTCACCATGGTGGCCCACTGCTCTACAAACACCACCGTCACAGTATGCCAGCGAGGATCGTCCGGGCTGGATTTGGAATCATAATATTTGCTGTCTTGGTCAAATTGCGTCGGATCTACCACCTGCGATTCGGCCACCTCCATCACCCCCACAATGCCGAGAGGGGATGTATTGGAGTGATAGAAGAAGACGCGATCGCCCGGTTTCATCTCCTTCAAAAAATTTCGCGCCTGATAATTGCGGACGCCATCCCACAGCGTCGTGCCGTCTTGCGCTAAGTCTTTAATGCCGTATACATCCGGCTCTGATTTCATCAGCCAATAGGTCATAGACTCATCCTTCTATCGAATTCAAATCCCCCCGAACTGGTTTCAAATATTGCCCGTTTCATCTGGTTATAGAAGGTGCTAGCACGAGGGCCATCACCTTAGTGGCGTTCGTGAGATGGCTCGTCAGAGAGGGGATGCCTTGAGGCTTGTGGGCCCGGGGTGTGTAGGTTCGAGTTCTGTAAGTCTAGATTCTGCGAGTTTGGGGGGGCGATCGCCACATCGGTATCCGGTTGAGTGTCATCCTCAAACCTATGCTCACTGTCCTCAGCCTCTGCTTCAGAAGGCTCCAGTCGTTCGATTTGGATCTGTTGCAGCCGTGGCCCTGCCGCTGCCGTAACCTGTAGTTCTAAGTTCTCATACCTCAGAAGCTCTCCCTCTGCTGGAATTTTTTGGAGCTGATGAATCAAAAACCCGCCCAGGGTTTGGTAATCATCGGCCACGGGAAACGCGAGCGACAGCATCTCGTTGACCTCTTCTAGATTCATCTGCGCCTGCACCAGCACGGTACGCTCATCTAGATATTGAATCATGGGCTCTTCTTCTTCGCCCTCGGGTTCCCTCGATTCACCAATGATCTCCGACGCCAGATCCTTCAACGTCACCAGACCCGCTGTGCCGCCATATTCATCGGCCACCATCACCAGCGATTGCCCACTTTGCTGCATCAGATGCAGCAGTTCGTTGAGGGGCAGATGCTCTGGAACAAACTGAACAGGGCGAATCCACAGCGTTAGAGGGCTATCATCGTTGACCTGCCCCTGCACCCAGGGTTCTGCCAGATCTTTAAAGGAAATCACGCCATCTATCTGATCCAACGATTCGGCGATGATGGGATAGCGGGAGTGCCCAGACTCTGCCACCTCGTGCAGCACATCCTTAAAGGTTGCATCTCGCTGAATCGCCACAATGCTGATGCGGGGCACCATCACCTCGCGCACGGTGACATCGGCAAATTCCAGCACGTTGTTCAGCAGTTCGCGCTCTTCTTCTTCTAGGTCGGGCGAGGCGCTAGAGGTTTGAATAATCAACTGCAACTCTTCGGGAGTGATGCGGCTATACCAGCCATGCCCACCGGTGCGAATGCCCACCATTCGCAATAGCAGGCGAGTGGACTGATTGAGCACCCAGATAAACGGGTTAAACACGCGGGCGATCGCCAAACTCGGCGGCCCTAAAAATCGCGCCAACTGCTCGGGATAAATCATCGCCACCGACTTGGGGCACAGTTCTCCCAGCACAATCTGCAGATACGCGATCAGGAAAAAGGCAACCGGCACCGCGACGGAATGGGTCAATACATTCAGCGTGGCTATGGGGATCGGCAAAAATTGCAGCCAATATTGCAGCAGCACCGCCATCGTATGCTCCCCAATCCACCCCAGAGCCAAGCTTGACAGGGTAATGCCCAACTGCGCCGTAGACAGCAGCCGCTCGATGCTGCGCTGCAAATCTTGCACGGTGCGGGCCTGCACATCCCCTGCTGAGGCCAGTTGATTAATCCGCGACTGCCGTACCGAGACGATAGAAAACTCGGCTGCCACAAAAAATGCGTTGATGGTAATCAGCAGCAGCACCGATAACAGACGCAGGGCAATGTCTGAACTGCTTAGGTAAAGACCATTTGCCAGAGGTTGAAGTTGAGCCAGGGGAATCATCCGCGGATGTTAAGGGGAACAGGGCCAACACGCCCGCGCTAGGGACACATTAAGGCGCGATCGCACAGACTAAAAAACTTGAACTAGACCGGAGTAATGGATATCATGCAGCAGCTTAGGAGCGCTTCGATTGCCGGTGCAGAATATCCGCTAAATCCGTCTACTCACCGACCCACTCCATATATGTTGCTGACTCACGCCTTGTCAAATAAACACGGGCAGCGTGGGTGAGAAAGAGCGGCCTACCTAAAAACGGATTTACTCCTCTGAACTTAGCACCCAGCCAGCCTAGCTGTCTGCTGTCCGGCTAAAAATTCAGGGCGGCATTTTGGGGGCGATCGCCCGCCCAGAGTCGCAGCAGCTCTCGCAGAACCTACTGCTTTTAGCCTGCATGAAGCTCTACCCAATGCGGCAGCGGCGCGCTGAACTGGCGTCAGATCTGCAACTCAGGCCACAGGGTTCCCCTTAGTTCTGCGATGGGGTGTTGACCCTAGCCTTCACATCTTCCAAAATCTTCTCTTCAGGAATGATGAGCACGTCATCGGTGCGCGCCTGAGACTCTCCCTCACTCAGTACGGTAGGACGGACATCGGGTTGCGTCACCCCCTTCAGAGCCTCGCGCCCTAGCGCATAGCCCCAGGCTGCGCTCACCACCCCGGCACCCACCATAAGCGACAGCAAGACCAACGTTAGCGCGACGGTTGAGTTAAATTTCATGTCGAATGAGTCTCCAACTGCTCCCCATCGGTGGGGTTGGCAGCAACAAGATACAATGGTTGGCTAGAGCGTAAACTTTCTGTCAGAGCTATCTACTGATAGTATTCAATACTATCTAATCTCGAGCAGGTCGGTGCGTTTCTGCTTGAGTTATGGACGCGAAGTCACAGCGGTGACGAATAGCAGGCAGTGCCGGGGCGATCGCCCCACGTTGTCCCCAGGGTTGGCCGAGCGGATGAGGCAGCGAACTCATAATTCGCGTTAGGCAGGTTCAACTCCTGCACCCTGGACTTTTTACATCGGGTTCTATTCAGGTTCTATATTGGGTCTGTGCCGGGGTTAGGCCCTGATCTGAGTCTGAGCTATGGCATGATTTTGGAGCGCGGCAGTTGGCTGTCGTGTTCCAGACTTGTGAACCGAATTATTGTGTCTATGAGTAGCTCCATGATGAGTCCTGTGCTATCCTTGACGCCTCGCGAGGTGGCAACGGCAGAGTTGCCCCTTCTGCGAAGCTATTTGTTGGACTTGGTGTGTGCCGTGGCCTATCGCGAGGGCGAGTTTTTGCTCACCTCAGGCCAGACAACGTCCTACTACATCAACGGCAAGCAGGTAGCGCTCCATGCATGGGGCGGGCTGGCGGTGGGGCGGGTGCTTTTGGCTATGATGCCGCCGGGGGCGATCGCCGTGTCGGGCCTAACGCTGGGGGCCGACCCGCTGATTACGGCAACCAGCGTTGTGGCGGCCTATGAGGGGCGATCGCTCACTGCTTTGATTGTGCGGAAGGAAGCCAAAGGCCACGGCACTCAGGCTTATATCGAAGGCCCCACCTTGCCGTCTGGCAGCGAAGTGGTCGTGCTGGAAGATGTGGTGACCACGGGACAATCGGCCCTCAAGGCCGTAGAACGCCTCACCGCTGCGGGATATCAGGTTAACCACATCATTGCCTTGGTTGATCGGCTGCAGGGGGGTGGCGAGCTTTACGCTAAACACGGCCTACAGTTTCATCCCGTTTTTTCGATTCCAGACGTGCAGCAGCGCTGGCGCGAACTTCATCCCGCTGGTGAGTAGCGCAAGGGATGTCTATAGCCCCATGTGAGTGGGAATCTGCACCACAAACTCAGTGCCGTTGCCGGGTTCTGACCGACACTCCAAGGTGCCACTGTGCTTTTGCACCACAATCTGGTAGCTGATGGACATGCCCAGCCCGGTGCCTTTGCCCACTGGCTTGGTCGTGAAGAATGGATCAAACAGGCGATCGCGCGTTGCTGCCGACATGCCTGCACCATTGTCGCGAATGGTAATCCGCGCGGTGCCTGCCCGCTCGTCGTCGCTTGTAATGGAGTCAGCGTGATTTACGGGATCGTCCACCTCATCGGCTTGCGACGCCACTGCATTCGCCTGGGGAATAAAGGCCGTTTCCACGGTGATCTGGCGGGGCGCGGGATGAGCTTCTAGCGCATCAATAGCGTTGGAAAGAATGTTCATAAACACTTGGTTGAGCTGCCCGGGGTAGCATTCCACCGGGGGCAAATCGCCGTAATGTTTGACGATGTCGATGGTGCCGCTGTCGGGGCAGTTGCGCAGACGGTTCTGCAGAATCAGCAGCGTGCTGTCAATGCCATCGTGAATATCCACGGGCTTTTTCTCGGCTTCGTCAAGACGAGAAAAGTTACGGAGGGAGAGGACGATTTGGCGGATGCGATCGGCCCCAATCTTCATGGACGACATCAGCTTGGGCAGGTCGTCGCCAATAAAGTCGAGGTCGATGCTTTGCAGAACGGCTTGAATGGGCGCAGCCGGTTCGGGATGGTGCTGCTGATAGAGATGCAGCAGTTCTAACAACTCCTTGGTGTAGTTGTTGGCATGCACCAAGTTGCCGTTGATAAAGTTGACGGGGTTGTTGATTTCGTGGGCGATGCCCGCCACCATCTGCCCCAAGCTCGACATTTTTTCGGTCTGAATGAGCTGGGTTTGGGTCTCTTGCAGGTGGTGCAGCGCCTCACTTAGTTGCTTGGCCTGGGCTTCGGCGGCGGCGGCGGCGGCGCGGGTTTTGGCGTAGAGTTCGGCTTGGTCGATGGCGATCGCCACCTGATCGACCACAGCGCGCAGCAGATCGACTTCACTTTCGCTCCAGGGGCGCGGCTCTTGGTGGCTGCAGACGATGGCCCCAATGCGCCCGGTGCGGGTTTCGAGCGGCATCATCAGTTGGGCGATCGCCCCCCGTTGAGCCAGGGCGTCGCACAGGTCAGTCGCGGTCGTCGCGGTATCGTGAATATTTTCTACCCGCAGCATGCGCAAATCCAAAATATAGCGAGATAGCACCGCGGCGATGTCGGCGGGGTATTCTCCGTGAAGGCTGTCCAGCTTTTGCCCATAGGCTTCGTGGGTAATCACGAGGGTGTTGTGATCCTCATTCGTCCAGCACCACAGGAAATGGCAGCGGTCGATTTGCAGCAGCGTGCGAATCTCGGTGACGGTCGTTTCGAGAATGGCATCTAGGTTTAGGGAATCTCGGATTTGGCTGGCGAGGCGAAACAGCAGCGCCTCGCGGCGGCTCAGGAGCTCTTCTCGCGCCCAAGTGCGGTCAATGGCGACGGCGATGCTGTTGGCGATCCAGCCGATGGTGCGGCGGGTGGCATGGGAGAGGGGCGATCGCCCAAAGATACCCAGCACCCCAATTAGCCGATCTTCCACAATCAGGGGATAGCCTGCAAACGCCTGCATCCGCTCATAGTCCACCCAGTCTTTGGCGCCAATGCAGACGTCACCCGGCACGTTGTCGGTGTGATAGGGCTTGCGCGTTTGGGCAATGAAGCCAATAATGGAAATCCCCAAGGAGATCAGATTGTGAAATTCCTTAGGTGCGCTGTGGTTGCCAGCAGTGGCCTTCAGTTCCAGCAGCTGACTCTCAGAGTTAAGCGTCCAAATTCGGACGAAGGGCACCTCCAAATAGTCAACCAACTGAGTGACGCACTGGCTGAGGATATCGGTCACGGAGCCCCCTGCCGCGAGGATTGCACCAACTTCAGCGCCTAGCTCTGCCAGGTGCGATCGCATTTTTAGCTCATCTTCGGCGAGTTTGCGCTCGGTGATGTCGGTGCGGATGGCGACATAGTGCTCAGGCGAGCCGTATTGGTTGACGACCGGCAAAATGGTGGTGTCAACCCAGTAGAGAATGTCGTTTTTGGCGCGGTTGCACAGCTCGCCATGCCACACATGACCGGAGGAAATGGTCTGCCATAGATCTCGAAAAAACTCTTTGTCGTGGCGACCGGAGTTGATAATGCGGTGGTCTTGCCCGATGAGCTCTTCTCGGGAATACCAGGAGATTTCGCAAAACTTGTCGTTGGCGTAGGTGATGACGCCATTGCGATCGGTCATGGCTACGATGGAGTGCTGATTAAGGGCGGCCACTAGCGCTTCGGCGAGCGCCGCTTCTTCGGTTTGGGCCGGTGTGACCGCGGGCGGCTCTGGTGGGATCGCAAGAGGCAGCCTGCCGTGATGAGTGCCCACCGCATAAATTGACTGCCGTCCTGGCATTTGCCAAATCTGCCAGGCCATCTGGTGATAGCTACCTGCTTGGCTACGGTAGCGGTTTTCGACGGTGATGCGATCGCTCCCGGCAATGGCCCGCTGAATTTTGCCCAGCGTGGTGGCACGGTCATCGGGATGCACGAATTCAATAAAGGGCTTGGCCATCAACTCAGCGGCAGAATAGCCCAGAATCTTGCGCCAGCCGGGGTTAAGCCGCTTGAAGTAACCGTCGTAGCCAAGGATGCAGCGGAGCTCTGACGACAGGTTGAAAAATAGCTTTTTGTCGGCTTCGAGGTGGTGGTGCTTGGCGATCGCCTCGGTGAGGGCGCGGGTGCGGCGCTGCAGCTCTAACTGTGCGACCACTTGGCGGGCTAAGGCGTGCAGTCCGGTCAATTGCTTGGGGGTGAGCAGTCGCGGCATCCAGTCCATTACTGCCAGCACCCCCAGCGGCACCCCACCAGGGCTGACAATGCGCACCCCGCTATAGAACCGAATGCGGGGCTCTGCGGCAACCACGGAATCATCCGCAAAGCGCACATCCGCGCGGGTGTCGGGCACCACCAAGCCGTCGGTTTGGCCCAGGGTATAGTCCAACAGCGCTAGGTCTTCGAGCAGGGTGCGATCGCCCGCCCAGCCCAGCACCGACTTGATCCAAAAGCGGTGGGGATGGGTGGCAGGCGGCTGCGCCTCGCCCCGGCAGATGCCTAGCAGCGCCACAGGGACTTGGCAAATCTGCGCTGCCATTCCAGTTACATCGTCAAACGCTTCCTCCGGCTCCGTATCCAAAATTTGATACTGCCGAAGCACATTAAACCGCACCGCATCGTCATCAGGGAAAGTCACAGCCGTTCACAGCTCTGGGGAAAGGTAGAAGAATCTTGCAAGATTCGTCCTTAGCATGCCCACCCTCGTGAAGAAAAATCAGGTCTCACTTGGGTCTTCCATCTCGAGCACAAAATCGTATAGCTGATGGGCCATGGCTAGCTTGCTGCCGGGTGCCACCTCTCGGCGTCTGCCCTGGCGATCTAGCAAAATGGCCTGATTGGTGTCAGTGCCAAAGCCGCTGGCAGGCTGATCGATAGGATTGGCGGCGATCGCATCCAGTCCCTTGTGTTTGAGCTTATCTAAAGCAGGCGACACGATATCCCCGGTTTGGGCGGCAAAGCCAATCAGCCGCTGCTGGGGCTGTCGCTGCCGCCCTAGCTCGGCCACGATGTCGGGCACGGGGGATAAGGGCAACTGGCTAGGCAGGTCAGCCTTGGGCAGCTTGGTGGAATAGCAGGTGGTGGGCTTGACATCGGCCACGGCGGCGGCCATCACCACCCAGTTGGCCTGGGGCAGGTGGGCGATCAGCTGCTGCTGCATGGTGTCTGCGGTGGGGGTGGCGATCGCCCGAACCCCATGCCGAATCCCAGGGAGCGATCGCAGCAGAGACGGCTCCATGGGCCCATGCACCAGGGTCACCGTTGCACCTCGATGCTGGGCAGCCAGCGCCAGCGCCACCCCCATTTTCCCCGTCGAGGGGTTGCCTATAAACCGCACCGGGTCGAGAAATTCGCGCGTGCTGCCTGCACTGATCAGCAGGTGTTTCCCCCCGAGATCCCGGCGACCGTGGGTATAGCGCAGCGATTCGAGATGGCTGAGGATCTCTGTCGGTTCTGCCATGCGCCCTGCTCCAGTGCGATCGCACGCCAGCAGCCCTTCCCCTGGCCCCACCGTGTGAATGCGCGCCTGCGCACTGAGCTGCGCCCAGTTGCGTTGCACGGTCGGCTGCTCCCACATGTCGGTATTCATCGCCGGAGCCAGCAACAACGGACAGGTCGATGCCAGCACCGTGTTCGTCAGCAGGTTATCTGCTAGGCCATGCGCCAGCTTCGCGAGGGTGTTTGCTGTCAGCGGCGCAATCAAAAACACCTCAGCCCATTCCCCCAGATCAATGTGTAGCGGTCGCCCGTGGCTCGCCTGCCAAAAATCTACATCGGTATAGGCCGCATGGCGCGACAGGGTCGCGAGCGTCAGTGGTGTGACAAACCGCTGCGCCCCTTCTGTCAGAATGACGCGCACGTCTGCACCTGCCTTTGCCAGTGACGACACCACCTCGCACACTTTGTAGGCGGCGATGCCGCCCCCCACTCCAATTAATACTCGACTGTGACCCACGCCGTTGCCCCTTGGTTTCTCGCTCCACTCTGGCGGTGATATCAAGATTTATAACCGCTCCCATAACCATACAATCAGAGGAGAGCGTGAAACCCCGTTGGTGAAAGCGGTTTCGCCATTCCTCAACTCTTAGCGCTAGAGTTCGTTGCTAGACGATGCAGAATCGGTAAGGCACGACCTTCTAAAATAAATACGGGCTAGGAAGGGCGCGGGGCTCTGGTTCGGATGTTTCTGCCCTATTGTCCGATCTGGCTAGCGAAGCCGACTCGCGAACCCGATTCGCGAACCCGCCCAGCCAATGTATGGAGAAATTAGCGACGGGGGCGATCGCCCTTGATCTTGCTCTCGCAGTCTCATCGCGACTCGTCTCATCGCTATCTTGGGCGATCGCAGCGACAGTTCTTCCATCCATCCATCGTGCAGGTTGCATCCATGGGATCATCCCTCAAACCTGTCAGCGGGTTACAGTCTGAGGGGCCGCTCGTGGAACAATGGCCTGCCCCTTGCCCGCAGAGACGGAGTGAAGGCCGCAGATTGACAACCCCATTGCTACCCAAGCGGAAGACGGTGGAGACCCCTTGACGCGAATGGGATGTGAGGCTGAGAGGTGACCCATGCCCGATGCGTATGTTTATTCGCCAACCCATAACCCCTAACCGTACTGCGATCGCTTTAAGCCTAAACCTGCGGCCTTGAGTCTAGGGACACGCTCTGCGGCGGTTTTAAGAGACCGTTTTAGTTCTCAACACTCGGGTTATCGCACTGATTCTACGGCCATTACGGCTGCTAAATCAGCCCATCATTCAATCATTTACCTGCATAGACTGTTAAGGAGGAAACCCCGTGGCACAGCCGCTACCAAATTCAGAGGTGCAGCCTCAAACCCAATTAGCCTGGCACCACATTGAGTCGGGGGCGATCGCCGAAAAACTCAGCGTTGACCCAGCCTCGGGGCTCTCTTCTCACGAAGCCCAGCAGCGGCTCGCCCGCTACGGCACGAATGAAATCAAGGGCAAACCTAGCAAAAGCCCCATCGTGCTGTTTTTGCTGCAGTTTAACCAACCGCTGCTTTACATTTTGCTAGTTGCAGGTTTAATCAAGGCGCTGCTGGGGCAGTGGGTTAACGCGGGGGTGATCTGGGGCGTCACGGTGATTAACGCCATCATTGGCTTTGTGCAAGAGTCAAAGGCCGAAAGTGCGATCGCCGCCCTCGCATCCTCCGTTGAAACCGACGCCATGATTCGTCGGGATGGCCAAACCATTAAGGTATCCTCCCGCGATCTTGTGCCGGGGGATATTGTGCTGCTCACCTCTGGAGATAAAGTCCCCGCAGACCTACGCCTGCTGCACTGCCGCAACTTTCAAGTCAATGAGTCTGCCTTAACGGGAGAATCTGTTGCGGTAGAGAAGCGTGCCGGATCTGATGCACGGCTTCTAGAGGAAGACACGCCCCTCGCCGAGCGGCTCAACATGGCCTATGCGGGCAGCTTTGTCACTGTAGGCCAGGGGGAGGGCGTGGCGATCGCCACCGGGCGCCACACCGAAACCGGGCGCATCTCTAAACTGATGGAGGAAAATGTATCCCTCACAACGCCGCTCACGCGCAAGTTTGACCGCTTCAGCAAAACCCTGCTCTACGCCATTCTGGCGGTGGCGACGTTTACCTTTGTGGTGGGGCTAGGCTATGGCAATACCCCCATCGCCATGTTTGAGGCCGCAGTGGCGCTAGCGGTGAGTGCCATTCCTGAGGGCTTGCCCGCCGTGGTCACCATCACCCTGGCGATTGGGGTATCGCGAATGGCACGCCGCCACGCCATTGTGCGCAAGCTGCCCGCTGTAGAAACCCTGGGCAGCGCTACTGTGATTTGCTCTGATAAAACCGGCACGCTGACGGAAAACCAGATGACGGTGCAAACCATCTTTGCCGGAGGGCACCACTATGGGCTAACCGGGGAAGGGTACACCCCCAAAGGAGAGCTGCGAGACGGCGAAGATCGACCCCTTTCGCAACAGCAGATGGCGCTGCCCTTGCGCCAGTGTCTGATGGCGGGGATGCTCTGCAATGACTCAGAACTGGAACAGAAAGAGCACATGTGGTCTGTTGTGGGCGACCCTACGGAGGGGGCTCTGCTGGTGGCGGCTCGCAAGGCGGGCTATACTCGCGCTGATCTCAGTCAGATTTACCCTCGTCTAGATATCCTCCCATTTGAGTCAGAGTTTCAGTACATGGCGACGCTGCACCGCGACACGGCCAGCGATGAGCGCCAGTTCTTTGTCAAAGGATCGACTGAAGCTGTGGTGGCGCGCTGTGAGCGGATACGGATGGCGGATGGCTCAGAGGTTGCCCTTGATGCAGACGACATTTTTTTGCAGGCAGAGCACATGGCGTCGCGGGGGCTGCGGGTGCTAGCGTTTGCGACCAAATCCACGTCTGCTAATCAAATCGATCATGAGGCTATTCAATCTGGGCTGGTGTTTTTAGGCTTGCAGGGGATGATTGACCCACCCCGTGCAGAGGCGATCGCCGCCGTTAAAGCCTGCCAAACAGCGGGGATTCAGGTGAAGATGATCACGGGGGATCACCGAGTAACCGCAGCGGCGATCGCCGAGCGTATGGGTCTAAGTCAGCGGGATGAAGTGCTAGCCTATACCGGCAGAGACTTAGCGGAGATGGATTCCCAAGCGCTGGTCAACGCCGTTCAGGATGGAGCAGTATTTGCCCGGGTGGCCCCTGAGCAAAAACTGCGCCTAGTGGAGGCTTTGCAGTCGCGAGGGCACGTGGTAGCAATGACAGGAGACGGGGTAAACGATGCCCCGGCTTTGAAGCAGGCAGATATTGGGATTGCGATGGGCCGGGCCGGGACGGAGGTCGCCAAAGAAGCCGCCGATATGATTCTGACCGATGACAACTTTGCGTCTATTGAGGCGGCGGTAGAGGAAGGGCGAACAGTGTTTCGCAATTTGATGAAGGCGATCGCCTTCATCCTGCCGGTCAACGGCGGCGAGTCGATGACCATTTTGCTGAGCGTGCTGATCGGGCGGGGCGATGTGCTGCCCATTCTGTCACTGCAAGTGCTGTGGCTCAATATGGTCAACTCCATTGCCATGACGGTGCCGCTGGCGTTTGAGCCCAAATCTTATAACTTGATGAGCCAAGCACCCCGGCGCCCCAATGAGCCGCTGCTATCGAAGCATCTGCTAAAGCGCATCGCGCTGATCTCAGTATTTAACTGGATTTTGATTTTTGGCATGTTTGAGTGGGTGCGCCAGTCGACTGACGATGTTGATCTAGCACGGACGATGGCAATTCAAGCGCTGGTGGCGGGGCGGATTATCTACTTGCTGAGCATTAGCCAGTTTTGGGCGACAGTGGCGGCGAGGCTGCGGGGAGTGTCCGTAGCCCTTGGGGATGCAACCGCGATTGGATATGGCATTTTGGCGGCGATTGTCCTGCAGTTCATCTTTAGTCAGTGGAGTGTGATGAACTTCCTATTTTCCACAACGCCGCTCAACTTGGGCCAGTTGCTGCTCTGTGTGGCGGTATCGCTGCCGATGTTTGCCGTGGCGATCATTGCCAATCGCCTCAATCCACAAAACTGATGGAGACGTGCAGTGCCTAAAACTCGTAATGAGCCGTATGCATTGCGTGCGGCTCATTACGAGTTTTATCCTTACCCATGAACTTTGTTTCTTCGGATTTCGGCAGGAGTAAAGCTAGCCTCTAATATCAATTCTCTAAATCAGAACGACGGATTGTTTGAGGAGGGGGTGGGGAACTCAGTTCTCCACAAGGGGGCGAAGCCTCCTTGCCCCCCATTTGTAGCCCAAATTTTTGGAATTGATATAATATCCCAGAAATCAACAGTCACAGCCCCTAGTCTGGTTTTTGGGTCGGGCGTGGCAACGCTCATAGCATCAGGCGTTTGATTGAAATTGATGACACGCCCTAGACTAGCGCCCTATTCGGGTTTGTCTAGGCTTCGTAGGTTTCGTAAGCGGCGACGATACGCTGCACGAGGGCATGCCGTACGACATCGTGTTTAGTGAGTTGACAGAAGGCGATGCCCTCTACATGTTGCAAGATACGAGAGGCGATCGCCAATCCTGAACTTTGATGACTGGGAAGGTCTGTCTGCGTGACATCGCCTGTTACCACCATGCGCGACTTGAATCCTAAGCGCGTCAGCACCATCTTCATTTGAGCGGGCGTGGTGTTCTGGGCCTCATCCAAAATTACAAAGGCGTTATTGAGGGTGCGCCCCCGCATATAGGCCAAGGGTGCGACTTCAATCACCCCCCGCTCCATCAGCCCAGCAATCTTTTCTGGATCGACCATCTCGTAGAGCGCATCATAGAGCGGTCGCAGATAGGGATTGACCTTTTGTTGCAAATCACCAGGCAAGAAGCCTAATCGCTCCCCGGCTTCTACTGCTGGACGGGTCAAAATTAGCCGCTCAAACTCCCCTGCCAGCAGCGCTTGCACCGCTAGCACTGCCGCTAGATAGGTTTTTCCTGTACCGGCAGGGCCAATGCAAAAAGTCAGATCATAGCTGCGAATCGCCTGAATATATTTGCGCTGTCGAAACGTTTTAGCGCGGATTTCTTCGCCGCGTCGGGTGCGCGCCAACACATCTCGCTGAAGCTGCTGCAGGTCGTCTTGCTGTCGAGTATCTAACGCGTGGCGCACGGTTAAAATATCAACCCCTGTGATGGGCTTGCCCTCGCCCCAATAGGGCTCGAGCGATCGCACCAATAGAGCAGCTTGTTCTATTTGCGACTCCGTGCCAGAAATTAGTAGATCTTGCCCTCTCAGTACGACAGTTGCCCCAGTCAACTGTGCAAGCTGCCGCAGGTTCTCTTCGTGAGACCCGGCTAGGGCGATCGCACTCTCCAGACTAGGCAGTGAAATTGTAAATGCCTTTCCCATAAAGGGTGTATTAACAAACCAAATTAAGGGCTGGGCGAATCACGTCGTTGAGGAGGGCGTCGCGGTATCGGGCGTCGGCTAGGGGTTCTCGCCTCATCCCCATCCCCATCCCGAGACGAAGTACTGCCATACACATCCAGATGAACCGTGTAGCCCGACAACGTTGCAACCGCTTGCAGCACAGTACGAATGGCCTGAATATTGCGCCCGCCTCGCCCAAACACCCGCCCCTTTTCCTCTCCGTCAAATGCTACGCGCAACATCACTCTTGATGTGCGCGGCAACACTTCACAATCTACCTTGAGAGATTCTGGATTATCGAGAAACGGCGCAATTAGAAATTGCACCAATGCTTTGAAGTCTGGGCTGTCAGACACAGTCATGGGCAGAGGGGGCTAACACAGACCATAAGCGAACTCTGGCAGAACTGAGCAATCAGGTGAAGCGCCGCAACGAGCAAGGGGACTTAAAGATGCATGAGGTAGGCGTGACCAAACCTCGACAACAATGTGCTCGACAACAATAACAATATGGATGAGGCGATCAGAACTGGTTGTCCTTCTAGGCCTTAAGTTGCTCGTACACATTCGCCTTTTCAAATATGCGGCGCACCGTATCGGTCGGCTGAGCGCCCTGATTGAGGCGTCGCACGATTGCATCGACATTAAGCTTGACTTCGTCTGTCCGGGGGTTGTAATAACCCAATTCTTCTAGTGGGCGACCTTCCCGACGAGTGGTGCTATTGATAGCAACAATGCGGTAGCTCGCTTCAAATTTTTTGCCATATCGCTTTAAACGCAGCTTAACCATGCTTAAATCACTGTCTCCTTGAGTTTACGGGGTTCATAGCGTGGATGGGTTTATGCGGGCCGTGTCAAGCATTTAGAGGTTCCGGTAGGCAAACCCTATCATCAAAGAGCAGTACTCGTAACGCTCTGTTTTCCGTCATATTGGGCACGCACAACACAGCATCCGACACAATTTGGGTCAGGCAGTTAATCCTAGCATACAATAACGAGCCCCGTTCTAGGTTCGTTGCAGTAGCGTGTATCACGTTAGGCGGTTCTAAAGTAACCTGAGTTTGGGATGCCCCAAAGCCCTCTTAACCCGAACTGGCGTTAAAGTAGAACCGCCAGAGAACAGGTGTTGACACGTGAGTTCGATAGCCTGATTTTGCTCAGCAGCACAGGTCTGAAATAAGGCTCAGTTGTTCTGCCTGCGACGCAGGCAAAACGGTTCTAGGCATTTGCGAAACTGGACGTTTTTGGAGGTAGGTATGAATCAGGCATCTACCGTCTCCGGCGGGGGCGATCGCTCGGCTGTACCCAGATTTATGCCGTAATTTAGTAGCGCCGTTAGGACTGGGGCGTTTGCACTCGCAGGAGTGCAGACGGTTCTAGCCGTGCTAACCAACTGTCTATAAATTCGCGATTGGCTTGCTGTTCTTGAGGCTGAGAGGTGGTCAGCGGATGAGGCATCAATCCCAAAATAGCGGAGGTCGTTACGCAGAACATAGACTTTTGAAAGCTTTGGTTGATCTTGACCCGTAAATCCCCATTGCCCCGCAGCCCCCCAGCATAAACGGCACGGAGGTAGTCAGGAAGATAGTGGGTGAGATCCTGCATTAGCAAGGTGGGGGGAATGCCTGCCCCACCGGTCGGGAGCGGATCGGCAAACAGCACTCCGTAGGAAAAATCTGCCTGTTCTGGCGGAATCTGTTGAGCTTGCGCGTTGTAGGACACTGTACCAAAGAAGGGAAAGGAGCGGAGGAACACAGCCTCAACGTAAGGGACGGCCGTATCCATCAGAAAGGTAAGCCCAGCAGTTGCAGGTATGATCTCGTAGCGATCGCCCTCAATGGTGACGGCATAGGTAATGGGCATTGCCGCGTTGTCTACCAACCCTTGCTTAATGTGATCGACCACATCAGCGATGGAGGTGATGTCGCCTGCGTCGTAGCGATCGGACAGCACCATAAACATATCGCTCATCACCCGCCAAAACTGCCCCAGCCCGCTATAGAAAGAAAGCTGGCGAATTTGCTCTAGCAAAAACTGGGGGAAAAGCTGGTTAATGCCGCGCATCATCAGATTTCCCTTGAGCTTTGCCTGAATTGCTGCGGTCGCGCGAGTCCGAAATTCCTCAGTATCGAGGTAGGCGTCTAGCCCGCCACCGCCATGCCAAAACATGGCCTTCATGCAGTATTCAGCAAACTCGTAGTTAATTCGCTGATGCAGCCAGTGGCGCATCAGCTTGCCTGCGGTGACGTCTCCGTTCATATATTTAAAGAACGGAAACAGCACCAGAAACTGATGTTCTGCGATGTAGTTGAGGTTAATGGAATAGGCGTCTAGCACAACCGCATAGCTCTTGAGCACACCCACCACTTCGACCAGATTTTCTGGTGAATCAGGCAGCAGTGCTCCGCCGTTCTCAAGTCGTTCGGCGATCGCACTTAAAGCAGTCGGCACGGGAGTAGAGGGCGTCAGGGTAGTCATAGCGCAAGGTCTACTAGAACGGTGAGTGCATTGAATGTAGAAGATTGAGGTTAATCTACCAGCGCAGGCGCAGACAGCGGGAGCGTCAGGGGATTTGCTTCCACGAAAGCTGTCGTGGTGGAGCGATCGCCCAGCGTTCCCAAAGCCAGGCTCGTGGGCTCGCTCCAGCGGATGATCCAGCCGGGCTGTAGCCCGAACGCAATCACCAATGCCACCACAATCAATGCGGGGATGCGGTCTTTCCAATAAATGGCAGGCAGATTGGCAAAGGTTTCGGGCAGCCGTCCAAAAAAGGAGCGATTGATTAAGTTCAGAAAATAGACGGCTGTGAGCGCAGTCCCCAACATGCACAGCAGCGTCGCCACTGGAAAGATCGGAAAGCTGCTGCGGTAGACCAGAAATTCCGCGATAAACCCGATCATACCGGGAATGCCCGCGCTTGCCATGACGCTGACAATCATCAAGCTGCCAATCAGCGGCAAGCCTCGTTCAGGATTGAGCAATCCCTGCAAGACATCGACATTACGAGTACCCGTCTTGGAGTAAACCACGCCCACCAACAAGAAGAGCAGCGCCGAAATCAGCCCATGGCTGATCATTTGGGCAATGGTGGCAGCGATGCTCAGAGGCGTGGCCGCCGCTGCCGCCAGCATCACATAGCCCATATGACCGACAGAACTGTAAGCCACCATTTTTTTCATATCGGTTTGGGCGATCGCCACAAACGAGCCATACAGCACATTCACCACCGCCAAGATCGCCAGCGCCGGTGCAATAACTCGCCAGGCATCCGGCAAGAGCTGCAGCCCAAAGCGAAGCAGGCCATAGGTGCCCAACTTCAACAGCACCCCAGCCAGCAGCACTGAGGTAGGCGTAGGCGCCTGCACATGGGCATCGGGTAGCCACGTGTGAAGCGGCACAATTGGAACCTTGATGCCAAAGCCGACCACGATTGTCACCAGCAGAATCAACTGGGTCGTCATCGGCAGTTCTAGATTCTGCAGCTGCTCATAGTCAAAGCTAAAGCTGCCGCTCAGCAACGCCAACCCAAAGAACGCCGCTAAAATTAGCGCACCCGAGATCGCGGTGTAAATCAAAAACTTGGTGGCAGCATAGCCCCGGCGCGACCCGCCCCAAATGGCAATCATCAGATAAAGCGGAATCAGTTCCACTTCATAAAACAGGAAAAAGAGCAGCAGGTTTTGCGCCAAAAAGGCTCCGGCCACACCCGCCGCAAGCAGCATCATCAGGGAATAGTACAGACGAGGGCGAATCAGGTTGACATCGCTGCAGTACAGCGCAATATAAACCAGCAGGCTGTTGATGGCGATCAGGGGGAGCGATAGCCCGTCCATCCCCAACCGATAGCTCAACCCTAGGGGTGCAATCCAGTCGAACGATTCTTGAAACTGTAGCCCAGCACTCTGGACATCAAACTGCGTCAACAGATAACCCGTCCAACCCAAAATAACTAGGGCGATCGCCATCGCAACCTGGCGACTGCGAGTTGGGGTCATGATCGCCTCTGGTAAACAGGCGATCGCCAATCCTGCTAATACGGGTAGCCAAATCAGAATACTCAGCATCTTAACGTTCCTGCCTCGTTCGTTCGCCCATTAAAACAGCCAGCCTAGCGACGCAATCCCCAGAATGACGCCGATAACTACAGTCAATAGATAATGCTTAGATTGACCCGAAATGGTGTATTTCAGGCTCTCACTGCCAAAAATTGACGCGACCCCGATCAGATTGACCATGCCATCAACCACATAGCGGTCAAACCAGGCGGCTAATCGCGCCCCTCGGCGCACTGCAAAAACAACCGTCACCCGATACAGCTGATCAGTCCTGAAGTCTTGCGCCAAGATGTCTTGCATCGATTTCCACCCCAGCCCCAGGGGGTGCTCAAACGCTGGATTAAGGTAGATAAACGCCCCAAACCCAAACCCCACAACGCTTGAGCCGATGATAGCTAGGCTCAGGGGCGATCGCACACTCGCCAAGCTGGGCAGCAACTCCCACTGCAATAGCATGACTGGCACCAGCAAGCACATCACAATTAGCGAGACCATCGGCAAGCAAATTGCCCAAGGCGCTTCAGGAGCCCGACGCGTTTTGGCCTGGGGTTCTCCAGCAAACACAAGTCCAAATACCCGCGTTAGATTGAATGCTGTCAGGCCATTCACGAGCAGCAAAATCAACAATAGCCCGGGTGCCCCGACCGTGACCCGCTCCGCCCAGATCTGCATAGCCCAAAACCCGCCAAACGGAACCATGCCCACCATGGCGATGCTGCCAATCGCAAACGCCAGAGACGTGGCCGGCATCCGAGAGCCTAGTCCCCCCATCTCTGTCAAGTCTTGGGTGCTCGTCGTCAAGGTTACTGAACCCACACTCATATAGAGCAGCGCCTTTGACAGCGCATGGGCAAACAGCAGCATCAGCGCCACCTCATCCTGCTGCATCCCCACGGCCAAAAAGACCAACCCCAGGTAAGCGCTTGTCGTGTGTGATAGCGCTCGCTTAATGTCGATTTGCCCGATAGAAACCAGCGACGCCCCAATCGCAGTAATCGCGCCGACAACCATTAGCGTTGTCAATACGACAGGTGACAGCGACAGAATGGGCTGCATTCGAATCAGCACATAGGCGCCACAGGCCACCACGACAGAATTTCGCAAAATTGACGCTGGGCTAGGCCCTTCCATTGCCTCGTCTAGCCACAGGTTGAGCGGAAACTGGGCGCATTTGCCGATGGGCCCTGCCAACAATGCCAATCCCAGCAGAGTTGCCGTCAGCGGAGCAAGTTCTGCCGTCTCCGCCCAAGCCGTCAACTCAGCATAATCAAGCGTTCCGGCGATCGCCGAGAGAGCCACCACCCCCATCAGCATCAACAAGTCTCCGACACGCTTGGTTAAAAAGGCATCCCGCGCTGCCGTCACCACAAGAGGCTGAGCATACCAAAAGCCCACTAATAAGTAAGTGGATAGGGTCAACATTTCTAGCAGCGCGTAACTAGAAAACAGCGAGTCACTCAGAGCAATGCCGGTCATTGCCCCTTCAAAAAAACCCATCAGCGCGTAAAATCGCCCGAGTGCCCAATCTTTCTCCAAGTATCCCAGCGCAAAAAACTGTGCCAGCAAACTGAGCACCGTGATCAATACGGCTGCCCCCAAGCTCACTCGCGAAAGCTCAATGGAGAAGTAAAGGTTCAGGTCAAATAGCTTAAGCCAAGGGATATCGACATGCAGAGCAGGCAAATCCCATAAATCTGTCCACAAAATGACGCAATGCAGCAGCGCCACCACGGTCATCACAATGTTGAGATAAGCAGCCGGTCGAGAGCCAGCGCGACGAATCAGCCCAGTCGACCAGGGCAGAGTAACAACCGCACCCAGCACCCCGTAGACAGGAACCCACCAACTCGAATCTACTAGAAACTCAGTCATTTGCCCCTTGACCCTCTAGATCCGACCACACTTGCTTGCTACGACAATGTTCTGCGGCTTGAGCCTGCTTGCCCCAACTCGCTCCAACTCGCTTATTGCTTATTCAAACGTAAACGATGCACATTGCAAAACTTTTGGCTGGTTTTGGCTGGAAATCTCCCGCCAATGGCAGCAGACACCTGCCTGCCTTACCAAAGCTCTCCATCACAAAGTAGTCTAGATTCAAATTCGTGAGCCCGCAGCCTCAGCAGTTTATCCATCACAGCATACGAGGACTAAAGGGCGATCGCCCCTCTCAACTCATCCTTCCTTATCCCGGCCAATGCGGTACTACCAGGGCATTTCAGGCTTTCATGTAAACGTTTCTTAACCAGTATCCTACCATTCCAGGTCTCTAAATGATTAGATCGTCCGGTTGAATACAAGGCTTTGTGACATTGTGTTAGAGGATTCCATGCAATTGTCAATTGCATGGAATCCTCTAACACAAAATCTCAACTTCAAAGCTATAAAGTGCTCAACCTAATAACCAGCGAAATAAAGCTTGACATTCCGAGACCAGAATCAATAAAGCGAATCAAATTACTACATTCTGAGAATTATAGTCAGCACGTGCATTAATCCCACATATTCCCCATTCATTGGGTTCGTCGGCAATCCAGGCCCCCGCCCCATCAGCATAAGAAAAGAAGCAGGTGTACAAGATCCTCCCTTTCTCCTTCTCAGTGCCTCGGCCCTAGGCTCAGAACGATCCCTGATCCCTGATTCAAGCCAGCCTACAGAAGGGGCAAGCCCAGCCTTTGACCAAAAGACCAGCCATCGCTCAGATAACCTGAGATCAGATAACCTGAGATTATAGATAATATAAAAACAATTACCTTGATTTATATTGCCAAAGAATACCCCACACTAGTAATGTAGGTGTTGGGAATTCTAAGGTGATTCACGAAGCGTTTTGCAGACTTGGCGGCATGAATATTGCCCAAAAGGTGCAGAATGAGTGTTGAATTGATAGTACTGGTCAAGCAATCAGACGTGCAATTGGATAATTAGACATATGGTCAAGTCACTGCAATGATGCTGAGTGTTTTTGTTCATGAATATTTGTTAAATGTTCGCGAATGTTTGCTAGATAGCAAATGAATACAACACTGAGTGTTCTCAAGCGATGTCTTGGTTGCTTATCGTCGCTTATGTTCAGGATGTTCGCTTGCTAATTTAGTTCTGCTGTGTGGCAGGGCTGTTTTGGGTCATAGCGCACCGAATTGATTCTCTGAGATCACGAATTCTCTGAGTTAATTTTAATCCTGTTGATAGGTCATTTGGTGAGGGTGCTAGCAGCAGTGAATCTGTAGCTGTTGTTGAGAGCCCTTCCAATTTGCTCGTTTATCGGCGATTGCCAAAACATCGTCAGGTGCTTGAATTAGTGCACTGTTCAGGCTCAGGCTTCCTGCCAAGCTGCCGCAGCGTATCCGCTAGCTTCGTTTGCAGAAGGTAAGCAGAGCGCAATTCGCTTCAGCATTTCAGAGTCAGAGTTAGATATTTTGGAAGGGAAACAATAATGGCAATTGCAGTAGGAATGGTAGAAACGCTGGGTTTTCCAGCGGTTGTTGAAGCAGCAGACGCAATGGTGAAAGCTGCCCGCGTCACGTTAGTAGGCTACGAAAAAATCGGCTCAGGCCGTGTGACAGTGATTGTTCGAGGCGATGTTTCTGAAGTGCAAGCCTCAGTTGCAGCTGGTATTGAGAACGTAAAGCGGGTGAATGGAGGGCAAGTTCTCTCGACCCATATCATTGCGCGTCCTCATGAGAACCTAGAGTACGTATTGCCCATTCGCTATACCGAAGCAGTAGAAGCGTTCCGCGAGAGCGTTAGCGGCATTCGCCCCATGAGCCGATAGACACTGATGCAGATTGCTAAAGTGTGCGGAACAGTTGTAAGCACTCACAAAGAATCTAGCCTTACGGGCGTCAAATTTCTGGTCTTGCAATATGTAGACGAGCAAGGAAATTTGCGCCCTGAGTTTGAGGTTGCTGCCGACAGTGTCGGTGCGGGGATTAATGAGTGGGTGCTTGTCAGCCGGGGGAGTGCAGCACGGCAGTCCCCCAGTTCTGCGAATCGTCCTTTGGATGCGCTGGTGATTGGCATCATTGATACAGTTAGTATGGATACCGGTCTTCTGTATAGCAAGCGCGAGGAAGAGTACTAGCCCTGCTGATTTCTAAGCTTAATGCCTAGATAGCACCTACCTCTGGACTATTAATTTAAGCTTGCTGAGTGTTTTATTGAATGCTCTAAGGTATGCAGTACAGCAGGCACTAGTATTCTGTTTGACCTGATTCATCAAGCAATTATGCAGACTGTGTCACTTATGCAGAGTTGCTAGCCATTGAACTAGAGGTTGTAAGCAACAGGTTGTAAGCAACGTTTTGCTGAGTTGTTGGACAGATCTGGGATGGTTCTCTAAAAGATGCCGACCCAATTAGTTTGAGCCAACTTTATTAAGCGAACTTGCGAATTTGACGGACACCTCTGACTTACCTCTATACGTTTGTGATCACGAGTTCGAGATTGTGATATTGCGCACAGGTTGAGCGATGGCGAGATCTACTATCTTGCAGATTTGGTACACGCTCACACATCAAGGAGTGCTGGCATGGTAGCCCTGAGTAGTGCTACTCCCACCAAAGTTATGGCTTCATCGTCTATGTCCGTCGGGACGCCGCAAGTTCACAGCACTGCGTCTGTACATCCAGCGTCATTGCTGGCGGGAGAGGTGGTGATTGGAGCGAATGCGGCGATCGCCCCTGGTGCCTCTATTCAAGCAGATGAAGGCACACCATTTTACGTTGGAGAGGGTAGCCACATCCAGGGCGGCGCCATGGTTCATGGGCTGGCCCAGGGAAAAATCGCTGGGGATGATGACCAGCCCTATTCAGTTTGGATTGGGCAAAATACTGTCGTTACCCACTTAGCGCTGATTCACGGCCCCGCTTACATTGGCAATGATTGCTTTGTAGGCTTCCGGTCTACCATTTTCAATGCCCGCGTGGGGGATGGATGTATCGTAATGATGCATGTCTTGATTCAGGATGTGGAAATTCCATCCGGCAAGTTTGTGCCCTCGGGGTCAGTCATTACAACGCAGCAAGACGCCGATCGCCTACCCGATGTGCGCTCGGTTGACGTTCATTTCACCACGCACATTGTAGGAGTTGGGGAAGCGCTGCGGGTAGCAACCAAGGATTCTGCCGATCGCCCTTCAGCTCCTTCATTCGCGCCTTCTGCTGCCTCCTCCGAGTCCGAAGCTTCTCGTCGTTCTAGCTACAATTCAGAGATACTTACCATGCGTTTAAACCCGGAAGTTGTAGAACACATTCGCCGCCTGCTCGCTCAGGGATACCATATCGGAACCGAACATGCCGACGCTCGTCGGTTCCAGACGGGCTCTTGGTATTCCTGTGCTCCAGTTGTCTCTAGCCGAGAGCAAGAGGCCTTCGCGGCTCTAGAAACCTGTTTGGCCGAGCATGCCGGGGAATATGTGCGCATGTTTGGCATTGATCCGAAGCAGCGGCGGCGAGTGGCGGAGATGATTGTGCAGCGTCCTGGAGACTCGGCTCCTAGCTCCAACCGCACGGCGAGCAGTTCTGGCTATGGGAGTAGCTCTAGCCACAGTAGCAGCTCTAGTTACGGTGGCAGTCATAGTGGTCAGCCTTCTAGTCGTCATGGCAGCAGCAATGCCCTAGCCGAAGCCTCTGATCAAATTCGGTTTTTGCTGTCGCAAGGCTTCCGCATTGGCACAGAGCACGCCGACAAGCGGCGCTTTCAGACCAGCTCCTGGTACACTTGTTCTCCGATTGAGGCCAACCGCGAGTCGGACGTGATGTCTGCACTGCAAAATTGTTTGGCTGAGCATTCTGGGGAATATGTGCGCATGTTTGGCATCGATCCAAAGCATAAACGGCGTGTGACGGAATTAATTATTCAGCGTCCTGGTGAGAAGCCCAGCAATGGCTCTTCGTACGGGAGCTCTGGCGGCAGCAGCTACAGCAGCGGCAGCAGCTATGGATCGTCCGGGCAATCAAGCTACAGCAGCCCTGCTAGCAGCCAGCGTAGTAGCAGCTATGAAGCTCCTAATGGAGGAAGGCTAAGCAATGAGGTGGTGCATCAGGTGCGTGATTTGCTGTCTCAAGGACACCGTGTCGCAGCGGAGTATGCGGATAAGCGGCGATTCCAGACGAGTTCTTGGCAGAGCTGTGGGGTGATTGACGGGCGAAACGATGCCGATGTGCTGGCGATGCTGGAGCGCTGCATGCAGGATAACCGAGGAAACTATGTGCGGATGTATGGTGTGGATACACGCTCGAAACGCCGAGTCGGTGAGGTCATTATTCAGCGTCCCTAAGGACGGGAGATTTTGAGGTTGTGCATAGTGCACCGCAACGGGGCGTCAATGACGGCCAGCAATGGGGCGGGGGAACAGTAACGGTTCATCGACGAGCGGCGATCGCCCCTGATGTCCATCTCCTAGCGGCGGTGGGGTGTCAGCTTACCGTTGCTGAAGGAGTCTGCATTGGACGCGGCTCAGTGCTGCAGGCGATGGGGGGAGATATGGAAGTGCAGGCGGACGCTACTCTAGGGGCTGCCGTGCTTCTGATTGGGAGTGGTAAGATTGGGGCACAAGCTTGTGTAGGTGCTATGACCACGATCTACAACCCAAACATAGCCGCAGGGGATATTATTTCAGCTGGGTCGCTCTGTTTAGCAGAGCTGGATTGCAGCGAAATTGAGGCTACTATTATTGATTTAGCGGCTGATTCAGCGACGCTCAATGGTTCAGCTGACCTCGGTCTAACGGATGCAACACAGTCTGCCCCCCGTTGGGCTACTTCATCAGACCCCTCAGGTGCGTGGAATGCAAGCGCACCTAATCTCAATCCTCTGTCTGCGACCGAAACGTCGGTGCCGATGCAGACGCCCTCTCTTCCTCCGGCGTCTGCGCCTGTGCATGGCAAAGCTGAGTTTTATCGCCTTCTGGCGATGTTGTTTCCCCACCGGGAGGCGCTGATGGCCGAGTGGGTTGAGCCGCAGCAGTCCGCTGATCGTCCCTGCCAAGGAGAGTCTTAGATGGATGCATCGGAGACTGGCGCTACATCCCCAGACATGGTTGCCACTGAGCCGCTCCAGCCCGATCGCTATTTTGGGACTGCGATTGGCATGGTGTCTACCCGTAGCTTTCCGGCGATTGTGGGTACGGCGGATATGATGCTGAAATCAGCAGGTGTAGAGCTTGTTGGTTATGAAAAGATTGGTGATGGTTACTGCACAGCCGTGGTGCGGGGCAATCTAGCAGAGGTGCGGCTAGCGGTCGAAGCCGGGTTTGAGACTGCTCAAAAGTATGGCGAGTATGTGTCACAGTCGCTCATTTCGCGCCCATCACCGAACTTGGATGCGGTGCTGCCCATTGGCAGCCGATTAGCGCAATATGTGTCGGATCGCGGCTTTAGCCGACTGAGCAATCAATCGATCGGGCTATTAGAAACGCGCGGATATCCGGCGATGGTGGGTGCTGCCGATGCCATGCTGAAGGCCGCAGACGTGCATCTAGCGGCCTGTGAAACCATTGGGGCCGGGCTTTGTACCGCCATTATTCGAGGGCGCGTGTCAGATGTGGCGATCGCCATTGAAGCTGGCATCCACGAAGCCGAGCGCATTGGCGAACTTCATGCGGTGATGGTGATTCCTCGACCAATGGGCGATCTTGAAGAGACCTTGCCTGTCGCCAACTGCTGGATCGAGACCCCCACCCCCTTGGCTTTGCCTCTCGATTTGAAACAGCCCGCTAAAGAACTGGTCGAGAATCCAGAACGAGCAGCAGACGTTAAACCCGCAGAGCGGCAAATTGCATTACCGAACCTGACTGAGCTAACGATGATTCAGACAGAATCGAATGCGGACTCTAAGCCGGAACCTTTAACCCTAGATATTCCGTCTAACTCCTCTGACTAACGCCTCGAACTGGGTCTAATGATTCGACGCTGATGTATGGCATTAGAGCCTAGTGATCCCTAATTGATTTAGGAGCTTGCCTCTCTGGCTGATCAAACGCCTCTCAGTCGGGGCTTTTACAAAACGCATTACCGTCTCGGACAGCCACATTAATACACATTAATATTGGACAGTCGCGAAGGGTTCTGCCCTTTAGAAAATTAAAAAAATGTGAGATAAAGTCTAAGGGATTGGCGCTGTCTTCCGCAGAATTGAGCCATGAATGTTGGCCCGTCTTGCAAGACGGGCCACGATCGCCCTGCATTGGTCAATCATGCCATCTGATGGGCGATCGCCCGTATCGTTGGATCAATCTAGCTTGGATCAATCTAGCAAGGTTAATTCCTAACTCTGGGCAGGTTCATGGCATGAAGCATTCTGCACGATCATCGAGCAGCGCGCGACAGGCATCGCATCCATGGCTCACCCCACATTCCTGCGGGAACCACCAGCTTAATCGTTCTCAGCGCGGCGGCGCATTCTTCTGTCAACAGCGCCGAGTAATGCAATAATGACGACCCCTCCCAACCCCAATCGAAACTCTCCTCGATCTAAGGCTGAAGACTCCCGTCGCGTCTGGCGGCAGGTCGGTCTAGGTGTGGGCACAGTCGTGCTGGTGGGCGGTGTAACCGGGGCCTTGTGGGTGCGCAACTTTGTCCGGTTCGAGCTGGTGCCCTTGATCGCGACGCAGCTGAGCAACACCCTCAATCGCCCAGTAGAACTGGGGCCAATCGAAGCGATTTCGTTCACGGGTGTCACCCTGGGGCAATCGGCGCTGCCTGCAACAGCGAGCGATCGCGACCGAGCCACCATCGACACAGTTAGGGTGAACTTTAATCCTCTAGAGGTGTTGACGACGCGCCAGCTTGATCTAGATGTCACCCTAGATGATGCCGATATTTATGTAGCGCAGGTGCCTGACGGGCGCTGGATCACAACCCAACTGCAACCCCAAGATGGGCCTGACGGGCCTATTTCCATTAATTTAGAGCGGGTGCGGCTGCGCGATGCTCGCCTGACCCTAGCGCCGTCGCTGGCTCTCATGCAGGACTCAGACAAACCAGGCGCGGCTGAGAATCCAGGGGTGGCTTCACCCGTTACCTTTGACGATGTGCAAGCCAGCGTGCGGCTGCGCGAAGACGGTGATTTGGTGAAGTATGACGTAGACGCGACCTCAGTGCGCGGCGGGCGGGTGCGAGTCGGTGGCGAAACTCAACTTGATCCCCAGCGCACTCGGGTGTTGATTCAGACGGATGCGATAGCGGCCAATGAGGTGAGTGCGCTGCTGGCAGTGCCCGTCACGCTGGACGAGGGCACTCTGTTTAGCAATCTCACGCTGACAATTAACGGCGACACGCTGGAATCGCTGGATGGCACGGTGCGGTTTCAGGGTTTAGCCGGGTTGGTGCAGAACGTCCCCCAGCCCTTTAGTCGGGCCAATGGACGGCTGCGGTTTCGCGAACGCCTGATCACGCTTGACAATGTGCGCGCGACCTATGGCACAGTGCCAGCCGTGGCAAACGGGACGGTGCATCTCGACAACGGGTATGACTTAGGGATACGGGTCCGGGATGTGCTGACGGAGAATATCTGGCAGACTGCCCAGGTAGACTTGCCCTTTCCTATTGAGGGTGCGCTGAATGGCAATGCTACGCTGACCGGGCCGTTAGAGCGGCCTCGAATTCGCGGCACGATAGACAATAGCCGTCCTCTGCAGGTCGATCAGGTCGCCGTAGATCGAATTCAAACGCGGTTTGACCTATTTGGCGATCGCCTTTTTATTGAGGATCTAGCGATCGCCCCCAGCACTGGGGGCAGCATTACCGGACAGGGCGACTTGCTCCTGGGCGAGACTGGCGAACTCTCGGCCACAGTGGCCCTGCGGGATGTAGGCGCCGACGCCATTGCTCAAGGCTATGGATTGAATTTGGGCGACGTGCGAATCGGAACGGTGTCTGCTGACATTCGCGCCAGCGGCCCCGTCAATCAGCTTGAAACCGAAACCCAATGGCGCACGGCTCAGGGCACTTATCCCGGCAGTGGCGAGATCAGCACGGTGGGGAATCGGGTTCAGTTCCGCGATGCAGAATTTGCGGTGAACGGCGGGCAGCTCACCGTAGATGGCAGCGTAGAAGAAGGGCAGTGGCAGGCGATCGCCCAGGCCAGCGGCATTGATCTCGCTCCTTTTTTGCCCAATATTACAGGGCAGATCATCACTGGCCGCGCCAATCTAACCGGCAACCTGCAAACCCCAGGGTTAACCACGATTCAGGGGGTGAGCGACGCCACTCTCCAAATCGCAGGGGGCGCCGTCACTGTGCAGGCCAACGCCGAGCGAGGGCTGTGGCAGGCCGATATCGTTGCCAACGATGTGCTGCTGCGCCAGTTTTCGCCCGATCTGCAGGGCTTGTTTGATGGCGATCTGAGTTTCAACGGCAGCTTGGCTAACCTAAGCCCCCGCGCCATTCGCGGCGCGGGCGAGGTGGCATTTTCTCGAGGGCTGCCGCTGCTCGAGCGCCCGCTGACGGCATCGGTGCAGTGGCTGGGCGATCGCCTGCAGATTGATCAAGCTACTGGCCCGGGGGTCTCTGCCAGCGGCTTTGTGCTGGCTCAGCTCGATGGCCCCCGCGCCCCGCGCTTCCCTGGCTTTAACCTGGATGTGGATGTACAGGATGTGGAGCTAGCAAGCCTGCCCGTCGATCTCCCGCCAAACCTGCAGGTGGTGGGGTTGGCGGGCTTTCGGGGCAATGTGAGCGGCACACCCTCAGTGCCCAACGCCGCAGGCACCTTGCAGTTAACCAACCTGATTGTGAATCGGCAGCGGTTTGAACCCCTGTCTGGCCCTATCCAATACACAGGCAATCAAGGGTTAGATGTGGATGTGCGGGGGCAGCGCGATCGCATTGCCACGCGGCTCAATGCCCAAAACCGCCCTGAATTCTTTTTTGTGCAGCAGGGAGATGCTGTAGCCCAAGGGAGCACCGAGGGCGATCGCCTCACAGCACAGCTCACCAACTTCCCCATTGCAGCCCTCAACCTAATTCCGCCACCTGAGGTAGGGCTCGGTAACATCACCGGGCAAGCCACGGGTAACCTAGATATCAATTTGGCGACCCTCGATGCGGCAGGCAATCTCACCATTGCCCGACCAGGCGTCGGGCATATTGTGGCCTCTGGGTTGCGAACTCAGTTTCGCTATAGCGGCGATGAACTCAGCCTCACCAACACCGAACTGCGGTTCGACAACAGCCGCTATCTGATTGCAGCCGCCATCACAAACCTAGACACCAACCCCACCTATCAGGGACAAATTGTTGCTGACCAAGGCGAAGTCAACGATGTGCTGACAGCGCTGCAGTGGTTCCGAATCGACGACGTGGGTCGGGGATTGGAAGGACTACCCTTCGTCTTGGCAAGTACAGTAGATCCGCAGCCCGTGGGCGATCCCAATGCGCCACTCATCGATCAGCTGCGGCGCTATGCCGAAATTACGGCACTCCTCCAGCTCCAAGAAGAGGCCCAAGAGCAGCAAATCGCCCTTCCTGAACTGGGGGATTTGCGCGGTCGGTTTACGGGGCAGCTTAATTTTTCAGGCTCTCAGCAGGCGGGTGTGGCGGCAGACTTTAGCCTGCGTGGGCAAGACTGGACTTGGGCAGAGTACCAAGTCGATCAGGTGATTGCCGATGGCTCCCTCACGGATGGAGTCGTGGAACTGCTGCCCCTGCAGTTGCGAACAGATGAGTCATTTCTGACCTTTTCAGGCCGCGTCGGGGGCGATCAGCAGTCGGGGCAGCTCGAGGCTGCAAACGTTCCCGTAGAGGCCATTCGGGATTTTTTCCGGCTTCCGGTGGATGCGACAGGCTCGTTGAACGCAAACGCAGTGCTAGAGGGCAGCGTCGAAAATCCTCAAGCGCTGGGTGAGTTGACGATTGTCAACGCTCGTTTGAATCAAACTCCGATTCGCGACGTGAGCACCCGCTTTAATTATGACGATGCTCGGCTGCGGTTTTTGGGACAAATGCAGCTCGCGGAGGAAGATCCGCTGCGCGTGAGTGGCAGCATTCCTTACAGTTTCCCGTTTATGGCGGTGGAGCCTGAGAGTGACGCCATTGTGCTCAACGCCCGTATTCGAGATGACGCCCTGGCCCTTTTGAATTTATTCAATGACCAGGTCGCCTGGTTGGGCGGCAATGGCGAAATTGATGTAGCGGTCACGGGTACGCTAGCGCAGCCCATTGTGGTGGGCAGTGCCAACTTTGAGGGTGCCAGCATTGCGGCGGTGTCACTGCCGGAACCGTTGACAGATGTTTCAGGCACGGTGCAGTTTAACCGCAGTCTGGTGGATGTGGAACGGCTGGAAGGGCGATTTCGCCAAGGGCAGGTGGTTGCCAGTGGCGTGTTGCCGATTTCTAACCCCGATGAGTTTGTGCAGATTGGGAATGGGCCAGAAAATCCCTTGACGGTGGATCTAAACCAGCTCGTGCTGAATTTTAAGGGTCTGTATCAAGGCCAAGTGGATGGCGATTTGCTGATTACGGGTACGGCGCTGGCTCCCGTTGTAAGTGGTGACATGATGTTGAGCCGGGGCCGGGTAGAGTTGCCCAGTGGGGCGCAGCCGGTGAATCCTGAGCCGCCTGAGATTAACCCCGAAGCGATTACCAGCCCGCCTCGGTTTGAGAACCTGCGGATTACCTTGGGCGATCGCCTGCGAATTACCCTCGACCCCATTCTTAACTTTGTCGCCCAAGGCGATCTGCTGATTGGTGGCACCCTCAACGACCTGCGCCCCAGCGGCGAAATTCGACTCACCGCGGGGCAGGTTAACCTGTTTACGTCTCAATTCAGTCTGGTGCGCGGGGCGCAAAACAGCGCCGAATTTAGCCCTAATCGGGGCCTCGATCCGTTCCTCAATGTGGAACTGCAAACTATCGCTCAAGAGGTGAGCCGCATCCCCGGTAGCAGCGCCTCTGCGTTTGCGGCTGCCGAGATTGCCGAAACCCCAATTACCGACATTGGACAGGTGGGCACAGTGCGGGTGCGGGCATCGGTGATGGGGCCTGCCAGCCGCATTTTTGACAATTTGGAGCTGACCAGCAGCCCCAGTCGCAGCGAAAACGAAATTGTGGTGCTGTTGGGCGGGGGATTTGTGGATACGCTGGGGCAGGGTAGCGGCACGCTGGCGATCGCCAACTTAGCTGGCTCTGCTGTGCTAACCCGCGTGCAGAACTTTGTGAGCAATGCAGTGGGACTCACCGATTTCCGCTTGTTTCCAACGGTTGTGGCTGAGGGGGGTGCTAATTCGAGTTTGGAGCTAGCATCAGAACTGGGTGTCGATATCACCAACACGATCTCGGCCTCAACCCTGGTGGTGTTGACCGCTGACGTGCCCGCTCAGTTCAACCTGCGCTACCGCATCAACGATGAGTTTTTACTGCGGGGCTTTTATGACACCGCAGGCGGCACCGGGGGCGTGCTGCAGTTTGAGCGGCGGTTTTAGTGGATGTCTGCTCTAACTGTCACTCCCCAGCACTAGTCCAGTTCGTTTTCGAGAATGGCGGCGATCGCCCGTCGTGAGTTATCGCGAAATTCCTGAATATTCACCCGGCCCAAAAACCACACCGCCAGCAACATCCCTAGGGCTTGCAACACAAACACCACGCTATAGGCCAGCGTCACATTTGCCGGAAATAGCAGCCGACCCAGGCTGAGCACACCGCCCCCCATCACCACGGCGATCGCCCGGGCTAGCGCCTGCGATAGCCCCCACGCTCCAATAAACGTTCCTGCGGTTTCTGCCGCTGTCAAATCTAGCATCATGCTGATTGCCCCAGTCGTGGTGACCCCAGAGGCCAGCCCAAACAGGAAAATAGCACTCTTCAGCAACGTAGGGTTGGCGGTGAACCCGGCCAAAATCACCAGCACAAAGCTGCCCGAGACCAAAAAGCAGCCCAACCGCGCCGTGCGCTGCTTACCCAAGCGAGGCACCACCAAAAACCCAGTCAAACTCAGCCCAATTAGCGTGCCTGTTCCCCAAAAGGCATTGAGCATAGTCGTTTCGGCATAGCTCATGCCAAACACTTGGCCACCATAGGGTTCTAGCACTGGCTCCTGCATAAACAGGCTAATCGTCATCACCAGCAAAAAGCTGAAAAATAGACCCGTTTGACGGCTAGCCGTCAGCACTCGCAGCGCCCGCCCTAGGGTGATTTGATCCTCTCGCTCCGATATATTAGAGCGCACGGCAAACCGAGAAAACTGGCGCTCAATGCCTACAGTCCCAATCAGCGCCAGCAGCACAACCGCAATCGGCACGACCGTAAACAAGCGATTGATTTGGGGCCGCAGCATCTCCATTGAGGCGTTGGCATCGAGCTGACGCAGCAACCCGCCGCTGACGATCGCCCCAATCACAATGCCCACCATCAGCATGGACCACACCGTGCCCACCAGCTTCGATCGATCGTCTTCGTCTGACACATCCACCAGCAGCGCCGCAAACGGAGTAGAGCTGGAACTCAACGCCACACCATACATGGCAAACAGCAGCCCCAGCAGCCCCGTCCAGCCAGTCACCGGCAGCGTCCAGCGCCATTCCCCAATCGCCTCCAAACTACCGCCTAGCCCCCACGTCGCTTGCACCGCCAAAAATGACACCAGCGTAAACAGCACAGCCCCAATCCACACATAGCCTGTGCGGTGCAGCCCAAACAGCGTTTTGGTGTCTGACAACTGCCCAAACCACACTCGCGCTGGGGCCACAAACTGGTGCATGGCGATCGCCCCAGCCGCGACAATTGCAGGCACCGCCAATCCATCAATGAGCACACGGTTCAACACGCCTAGAGTTAGGATCGACATGATCCCCAAAGACATTTGAAACAGCCCCAACCGCAGCATGGTCAGCAGTTGAAGGCTGGGCATTTTGTCTGCCCGAGATGCGGTCGTCAGATCTGGAATATCGCGGGTCGCCATAGTGCTACTAGAAAGGCCTACAGTTCAGCATATCGACTATCTCTATACTTTAGGACGACTTTAGGGTGCAGGTTAAGTCGCATCTAAGCCGGACACCTTGCAGGCAAGGATGGACCAGCCCGTCTAGACAGACGTGGGGACATTCCTTAACAGCGCTCGGTTGAACTGAAGTGCTGAGCCTAGACCCAGATATAGAGGTCAGCAACGCCCTCCCGCGAGATAATGATGACTCTAATATGTCAGGAATTTCAGGAACGATTATGAACTTACTGGGCAACATTATTTGGCTGATCTTTGGTGGTTTTATCACCGGAGTCGGGCACATTGTAGGCGGACTGGGCCTGTGCCTCACCATTGTGGGCATCCCCTTTGGCATCCAGGCCATCAAACTAGGGTTTTCAATGTTCACCCCCTTTGGCAAACGGGTAGTGGTGAAACCCGGCGCTGACGACAACACCCTCACGGTGGTTTTCAACGTGATTTGGATTGTGCTGTTTGGGTGGGAAATTGCGATCGCCCATCTGATCCACGCTGCGATTTTAGCAATCACCATCGTCGGCATTCCCTTTGCGCAACAGCATATGAAGCTGCTGGTAATGAGCCTGCTGCCCTTTGGGCGCGACTTGCGCTAGGGGCTGTCATCAATTAGCCGTTGGTGGCTCAAAAATCAATAGTCACAGCCCCTAGCCTGTTTTTGAGTCGGGCATGGCAATCCCATGGCACAAGGCTTTTAGTCGGAATTGATGACATGCCCTAAGCCCCACGTCTCAATTTGATGAATTTAACGTCAGCTCGGCAAACGCCTAAACCGTGCGCGGGCAGTGCAGTTCAGCATTATTTCAGCTTCACGGCGCGGAGCTGAAACAACGCTATTGAACTCTCGTGAATTTAGAAAAAGGGCGATCGCTCCTGATTCTGAGGCGGTGGTTTTTCTCGCCCATTTTTCCCACACAGCCACCTTCTCTCAACCCGCCCTCTAATCCCACCCCAGACGCAATTGGCAAGAAGCAACCGGACTGAGGCGTCATCCTGAGACATCGCACTAAGAAATATCGCGCCACGCTGAACCTTGCTCCAAAAACTATGGACTAAGGCAGACGGCAACCAGCCTAGCGATCGCTACACTAGATAATGAAGATTTGTTGAGGCGCTCTCCGCTAGCCTTGCAATTCTTTCTATATTTAGAATTTTTAAAGCCGTCCTTTAAGAAAGGCAACCATCGCCATGCATTCTGTCACACCCCAATCTCTTACCCTTGGCCCCACCCAAACCACGGTTCCTGCGTTGGGGATCGGAACTTGGGCGTGGGGCGACAGTCTGTATTGGGGCTATGGCAAAGACTATGATGCCGACACCTTGCGGGCTGCATTTCGAGCAGCCGTACAGGCCGGGGTTCCGTTTTTTGACACGGCAGAGGTCTATGGCTTGGGCGAGTCAGAACGGCTGCTGGGGCAATTTATGAAAGAGCAGGAGGGGGCGATCGCCATTGCCACCAAATACTTTCCACTGCCTTGGCGATTTGGCAAAAGCGCCGTCTCCGATGCACTAACCGCCAGCCTGAAGCGACTGCAGGTGCCCTCCGTAGCCCTGTATCAGGTGCATTCCCCATTCGACTTTTTTATGGGACAAGACACCTTAATGGAGGCTCTAGCCGATGAGGTGAAGCAGGGGCGCATCCAAACCGTGGGGGTTAGCAACTATTCTGCAGAACAAATGCTGCGAGCCCATGAGCTGCTAGCCAAGCGTGGGGTGCCGTTGGCCGTCAACCAAGTGCAGTATTCATTGCTAGAGCGCAAAATTGAGCAGAATGGCGTGTTGCAAACGGCGCAAAACTTAGGCGTCACTATTCTGGCCTACAGTCCCCTAGCGCAAGGGTTGCTGACGGGCAAATACACGCCAGACGACTACCAAAAGCCCCAAGGGGCACGCCAACTGAACCCTCGCTTTAGCAAAGATGGGCTGACGAAGCTCATGCCCCAAGTGCAGCTGCTGACGGACGTGGGCCACGCCCACAGCAAGACGCCCGCCCAAGTAGCGCTGAACTGGCTAATCGCCCAAGGCAACGTCATTCCTATTCCCGGTGCTAAATCGTCGAGCCAAGCTGAGCAAAACGCTGGAGCCTTAGGCTGGAGCCTGACCGAGGATGAGGTCACTCGCATCAGCCAAGCCTTTGCAGGCTAGCCGTGGACTGAAACTTGGACTGGAATCCTAAAAGCTGTAGTTGAAAGTGCAGTGAGATCTTGTACGGGAAAACGCCGACTGCGATAATTGCGACATGACTCAACCCCAATCTCACTCAACCCCCGTGACGTTGCAGGTAAACGGCGACGCACACCAGTGCCTGAGCCAGTGTTCCTTGCCAGATCTGCTGATCTCGCTGGGGATGAATCCGCGTCTGGTGGCGGTGGAGTACAACGGTGAGATTTTGCACCGTCAGTTTTGGGATGACACCGTGATTCAAGAGGGCGATCGCCTAGAAATTGTCACCATTGTGGGCGGCGGGTGTTGAGTCTTGGCGCTTTATTGCCATCAAACAATTGCAGTTCATTGCAGACGGATCATGACCGCCCTAGGGGGTACGGAGATCCCGCTAGAATCTACTCTGAGTTGACTCGCAGCCATTAGGGGAACACGGTAAAGTATAAGTAAGGCGTTTTCATGTAACGTTTCGTTAAGCGTAGTGGGAACTCCTTGCTTTTCCAAATGGCTCTTTATCAATCCTGGTTCAATCCTCCCGTCATTGTTGGCTAGGAGTTTGATCAGAAGGCCGAGAGCCTTAATCGGAAGAGCGTTCACCTTCTATGCTCATGTGGGCAAGAGACTATGCCTAAAAGACTACTCAATTTAATCAAACCCCTGTTCAAGTCCCTCCTGCTCTTTGCCCTTGTGGGTGCCCTTGTGTTGGGTAGTGCAGGCGATGCGTTGGCCGCTCGGGGTGGTGGCCGCATTGGGGGAGGTGGGTTTCGAGCACCGTCTCCAACTCGCACCTATCGGCCGAGTCGTCCTCCTGGGGGTGGCGGGTATGGGTATGGGTATCCGGGTGGCGGTTTTGGCTTCCCGTTTATCATGCCAATCTTTGGGGTAGGTGGCTTTGGCAGTTTGTTCACCATCCTCATCTTCATTTCCATTGCCAATTTCGTGGTCAGAAGCTTCCGAAATGGGTCGGAGTCTGAAGAGGCGGGCTATGTGAGCAACCCATCAGTCTCGATTGCCCGATTGCAGGTAGGCCTACTGGCTGATGCGCGTGAGCTGCAGGCTGATCTGAACCGTATTGCGGAGAAGGCAGACACCTCTTCCCCGGCAGGCCTGGCTCAAGTGCTGCAAGAAACCTCTCTCTCTCTCATGCGCCACCCCGAATATTGGGCTTATGGTGGAGCAGATTCTAGCAAAACGTATCTGAACGCGGCTGAAACGCAGTTCAATCGGCTAGCGCTGGCGGAACGGGGCAAGTTCAGCGGCGAAACGTTGTCGAACGTGAACAACCAACTTCAGAAAGCCGCTGCTGTAGAAGTAGAGGGTAGCGCAGCCGCTTTGGCAGAAACCCAACCGGGTGAATACATCGTGGTAACGCTGCTAGCAGCGACTCAGGGCGATCTCAAGTTGCCGACGATTAATTCTGAAGCTGATTTGCGCCAAGCCCTATCGCAGTTGGGTGCCGTGTCGGGCGATCGCCTGCTTGCACTAGAAGTGCTGTGGACGCCCCAGGCAGAAGGAGAAACCATGACGTCTGAGGAAGTTGTGACCGGCTATCCTGAGTTACGCCTAGTTTAGTCAGACCTGTTATGTTGACGCACTGACGGTGCAGTCAACGACTCACATCAGTCTGAACGCTCAGGGGTGGTAGTTTTTAGGAAACTGCCACCCCTAGCTTTTGGGATGTGCCGGGCGATCGCCATCCTAGAAAAAGGGCGATCGCCCTAAACCAGAGTTCTCAAGACATTCGTGTAACTGTAGTCAGAAATATTGGGTTCTAGAATTGAGCGAAGTCGTTTGTCCTTTGGACAAACTTTGCCAACGTGCAACGTCTCCCAAAGGAAGACAACCCAATCAGTAGACCATTATTTTTTTGGCGTGCCCCTAAGCCAAAACCCTCTTAACCCAAACTGACGTTAAATCAGTACAACAGCCTCACCAAAAGCCTGAGCAAGCTAGTCTCAACACATTAGAGCTGTGCGGATAGACACGAGACTTAACAGGGCAAGCTTGCTCAGAAATGTATCATTCCTTAGCACTTCGCCATGCGACTCTCAACTACTATGTGATCGCAGCGCCTCTAAAATCAGCGTTAGGAATGCCGCCATTCGATGGCATGATATTGATATGAGAGGAGTTTGGCTTCGCGCCTCACCGCTGTGTTGCATTGCTGTTAGCTGCATATAAATGAGCGACCTGTTTTGATGTCTTTAAGGAAGGAGAACCTTGTCTGTGCTTAAGAGAACCGTTTGGCTGCTTGCGATCACCCTGTTGTTTGCATTCCAAATTTTTGGCGACAGGGCGATCGCACTCGAACTCGACAAAGAAACCCGCACCGTCCCTTATAACGCGGCGGGCGATACCTACGTGATGTCATTAGAAGAGGTATCTCGCGGCAAGCGCTTGTTTAACTACGCCTGCGGCCAGTGCCATGTCGGTGGCGTGACGAAAACCGACCCCAACGTTGGATTAGATCCTGAAACCCTCGCGTTGGCGACTCCCCCCAGGGACAATGTGGAATCTCTAGTGGATTACATCAATAACCCCACCACTTACGACGGGCTTGAACCCATCAGCGAGCGCCATCCCAGCACTCAAAGCTCTGACATCTTCCCTAAAATGCGAAATCTGACCCAGGATGACCTGAAGGTGATTTCGGCCCATATTCTAATGCAGCCTAAGGTCATGGGGCCTAAGTGGGGCGGCGGCAAGATCTACTACTAAGCCCAGTAGATCTCGTGATTAGCCATATCCTATAAGTCAGCGGGCGATCGCCGCACTGGATGAACGATAAAAAAAACGGACGAGCTGCCTGTAATAGCTCGTCCGTTTTTTGCATGGGCGCATTCCTTCTCTTCGGCACGACTCAGCAGATCGAAACCAGCACGGCTTGTCTCTCCGCCTGATATCAATTCTCTAAATTAGAACGACGGATTGTTTGAGGAGGGGGGTGGGGAACTGCGTTCCCCACAAGGGGGCAAAGCCCCCTTGCCCCCCATTTGTAGCCCAAATTTTCGGAATTGATATGAGCCGATCTCAGAACACTACAGTCAGCCTTAGGGCGTGTCATCACTTCTGACTAAAAGCCTTGTGCTATGGGCATCGCCACGCCCGACTCAAAAACAGGCTAGGGGCTGTGACTATTGATTTTTGAGCCATCACGGCTGATTGATGACAGCCCCTAGAACTGGGTTTCTATAGGTAGGGCGATCGCTCCATAGCCTCCATCAAGTGACCCCCTGCCCCAGTTGAGCTGATTAAGCCAACATTCCTTTGAAACTCCTGCCATGTGGAGGATTCCAACGAATACAGGACTCAATCTGCGTTTTAAGCGCCCTGTCAGCCTAAGGATATAACTGTATAGGCCGACTCACAGAAGAGTGGTGTATATTGCTATATTAAGAAAAGTTTCGCGAGCGCGAATTGGATCTTGACAAATTTGTATAAGTATCCATACGCCTTCGGATTGAGATGGAGTAAATTGAGTGACTATTCGATCGCTGACACAAACAACTGGAGAGTCCAAGATCGCTGAGTTTTTCCAGCGCTCAACCGGGAAGTGGCGCTCAGAGCGGCGCTACTACACCCTGCCCGATGGCGATACTAAAGAAATGGTAAGCCAGATTCAGGTTCGATTCTTACCCCAGGGAGCATCTGAACTGCTCCACTTAGCAGATCTGCATGCCATGGACAAACCAGATTCGCTCCTGTGTGGGGCCGAAGTCACCTGGGATAGCGTAGAGTCCGTATCTGGCAAAAAGCAGTCAAAAGGGTCTACCCTGTTTGGGGCACTCGGAGATATACTCTACCGCGATCGCGGGTTTGCCACACCCAAACCAGTCACCGCCCAATTTTACTTCCCAAACCCCGACACCCTTTGCCTAAAGACGGAATACAAAGGCTCATCCTTTGAGGAAGAGATTAAGCTGATCGGGCAACTCTATCGCACCCGCCAAACCATCATCACTCGTGAAGGCGAGCAGCAAATGATTGGACAGTATTTAGAAAAACGGCAGAGTTAGAGCTGATTTAACGTGAGTTCGACAGTTAAAAAGCGGCTTGTGGCAGGGCTTGAAGCTCATCATTCGGAATACCTAACGAGGGCTTATCGGGGTGGTAAGCGTAGGCGATCAGGCCTGAGACCAGATTGACGAGGAA